>CABEEC010000488.1_pt1 | contig 24924 bp, 15 predicted proteins | sample 3423191 | NCBI WGS metagenome assembly CABEEC01 (sample SAMEA5534333, study PRJEB31848) | metagenome | biome: tundra; feature: field; material: soil | place: USA | collected 2013-05 | depth 0.15 m | reverse complement strand
TATCCGAACAAGGCCGTCACCATCAATCTCGCGCCGGCCAACGTGCGCAAGGAGGGCGCCGGCTTCGATCTGCCGATGGCCATGGGCATTCTGGGCGCGATGGGCACGATCCCGGCGCTGGATCACCACATTCTGCTCGGCGAACTGTCGCTCGATGGCGGCATACGGCCTGTGCGGGGCGCTTTGTCAGTGGCCGTGTGCGCGCGCGCCCAGGGCATCGCCAACCTGGTGCTGCCGCTCGCGAATGCGGCCGAGGCGGCGGTGGTGGAAGGCGTGCGCGTGTTTGGCGTGCGCCATCTGGCCGAGGTCGTGAAGCTCATCTCGCAGCCGGAGGAGTTCCCTCCCACGGCTCCAGCCCTGCAGGCGTCCGGCCCCGAATCCGGCGCCCCGGACTTCCGCGACGTGCGCGGACAGGCCAGCGCTAAGCGCGCGCTGGAAGTCGCGGCAGCGGGCGGGCACAATGTGCTCATGATCGGGCCGCCCGGTTCGGGCAAGACCATGCTCGCCAAGCGCCTGGCGGGCATCCTGCCGCCGCTGACGTTTGCCGAATCCATCGAGACCACCAAGGTGCACAGCGTCGCCGGCTTGCTCGCCAGCGGCGCGGGCCTGTTGCGCGAACGGCCCTTCCGCACGCCGCACCACACCATCTCAGACGCTGGCCTGATTGGCGGCGGCAGCGGCATGGCGCGTCCCGGCGAAGTCAGCCTGGCCCACAATGGCCTGCTGTTTCTCGATGAATTCCCCGAGTTTCCGCGCGACGTCCTGGAAATACTCCGCCAGCCGCTCGAAGACGGCTCGGTCACCATCGCCCGCTCCAACATGACCCTTTGCTTCCCCGCCAGTTTCATGCTGGTGGCGGCCATGAATCCGTGCCAATGTGGTTTCTATGGCGACACCACGCGCGAATGCCGCTGCACGCCCGGCATGATCCAACGCTATCTGGGCAAGATCAGCGGGCCGCTGCTCGACCGCATCGATATCCACCTCGAAGTCCCCGCCGTGCCTTATAAAGAGATGCGCGCCACCGATGTCAGCGAGTCTTCCGCGGACATTCGCGCGGTGGTGGAGCGCACCCGCGCCATCCAGCGGGCGCGCGGCTTTTACAACGCCCAGATGCCCACGCGCCACATTCGCAAGCTGTGCGCGCTGGACGAGACCGGCGAGCGCACGCTCGAAATGGCTGTACGCCGCATGGGACTCTCCGCCCGTGCGCACGACCGCATCCTGAAACTGGCGCGCACCATCGCCGACCTGGGCGAATCCAAGACGATTTCGGCCAAGCACGTGGCCGAAGCGGTGCAGTATCGCAGTCTGGACCGCAATTATTGGAACTGAGTTAGAATACCAATCAAGGACGCCGCATGAAGCCCAACGGCAATTCACTGGTTTTAGACGAGGGTCTGTCCCCCATTGGGTGGGCTCCGATTCTGGGACACTGGTCGGTCAGCGAGGACCAGATCGCGTACAAGGGCGGAGACGAGCGATTTGCCTCTCATGGGCAGGAATTCCCGATGGGCATCCTGGTCAACAACAGGGAGCTTCTCAGCGGCGCCTGCAATGTGGATGTGGAGTTCGAAGACCTTTCGTCCGGTCACTCTGCGGGCGGCATTATCTTGGGCTACCGGTCCCAGGAGCGGTATTATTTGCAAGTTCAGCTTGGCGCCGGTCAAGCTGCTTATTGCGTTAGCGAGTTTGTGAGCGGCTTTGGCTGGCGCCCGCTCAAATTGGCAGGTCCGCGCGATATGCTCGAAGCCGGCCGAAAGTACGCATTGGACGTCTCGCTCAGAGGGCAGGAGCTACGGGTAAGCGTCGACGGTGTCAAGGTGTTGGAAATCTTGATCCCCCGGCCGCTCGAGGGAAAACAGACCGGTCTGACTGCCGCGGGAAGCCACCCAGTGCGGTTCTCGAGTTTTGCCGCGGTCGCCGACCGGCCCCGCGCCTTCGTCGCGATGGAGTATCGGGAGCCGTTTGACACCTTCTATTGCGAAGTATTGCGAAGTCATTAAGCCACAGGCGGAGAAGCTCTACGAAGTGGTGAGGATCGATGAGAAGTCGGGGCCGGGCGTGATCTTTCAGGACATGCAGCGTGAGATCAGCCAGTCAGACGTGGTGATCGCCGAGATTGCCCCCGCGAATCCCAATGTCTTCTATGAATTGGGATACGCGCAAGCTCTTGGAAAACCGACCATCTTGTTGGCGCAGCGCGGCGGCAAGCTCCCGTTCGACATCGCGAGCTATCGCGTCGTTTTCTACGACGACAGCATAGGGGGTAAGTCGCGCGTCGAAGAGGATCTGGCGAGGCACCTGGACGCGATCAGCCAGTCCGTCGGTTGAGGCGCTGCTGCTTCCCATTCTCGCAGCCGCCAAGGCCGGAGTGCAGAGCGCCACCTTGTCCTCCAAGACCTACAGGTTTGACCAAATCTCGGTGCAGACCAGATGCATGAGACTGAGTTGCCGCCGGGTGGCGGGCTCCGTCGCGTACGTAGCCGCCGACCCGATTGGCGGGACCACTCGCGCGCACTATTTCGTACTCGCGATCGGGCGGGATTGAGTTCCGCGCGGAACGGACATACAGTGAGTCTTCCCATCTTGAATAAGGAGGACTCCGTGGCACAACTGACCAGGCGGCAAGCTCTTGCGGGGGCGGCCGCCAATCTCATGATCCTCAAGCCTGGGATCGCATTCGGCTCCCAGGCCAACTCCGCCGTGTCATTCGGCATCGTCGGAACCGGCGGGCGCGGCAGGTACGTGGGCGGCCACATGGCGCGCGATCCGCGGGCGCGGCTGACGGCCATCTGCGACCTCTTTCCGGACCGGATCGATAAGGCCAAGACCGAGATTCCGGGCGCCTCCGCCGCGCGCGCCTACCGGCATTACGAGGAGTTGCTGAGCCAGCCGGATATCGACGCGGTGCTGATCGCTACGCCCGTGTTCCTGCATCCGGAGCACTTCGAGGCCGCCGCGCGCGCCCGCAAGCATATCTACTGCGAGAAGCCGGCGGGCGCCGATGTGGCGGGCGTCAAGCGCATGCTGCGCGCCGCCGAAAAGGCCGATCCGTCGAAGACCGTTCAGTTCGGCTTCCAGCAGCGCTTCAGTCCCGAGTACCTGGCCGCCGAGAAGATCCTGCGCGCGGGCAAGATCGGCCAGCTCACCGCCATGATGAGTTACTGGATTCTGGGCGACCGGCCCATGACCAGTTTCCAGTCGCCGTATCCGCCCGAGGACGCGAAACTGCGCCTCTGGGGATTCTGGATGGAGTACTCCGGCGGCTGCATTGTGGAGCAGGATTGCCACGGCGTAGACGTGCTGAACTGGTTCGCCGCCGCGCATCCGGTGAAGGCTGTGGGGCGCGGCGGAGTCCGGTATAAGATCGTCTACGGCGACTGGAATTCCGACCATCACGATATCGTTTACACCTATCCCAACGGCAACGAAGGCTGGCTGCTGAGCATCAAGAACACCGCCGGGTATCGCGACGTGAAGGAGCAGTTCTTCGGCCCGGAAGGAGTGCTCGAGACGGCCCGCACGTATTACCGCTGGCACGGACCAGTCGTGAATTCGCCCCTGAAGAATGCGGACGACCTGCGCGACCGCAGCCTGATCGAGAAGGCCGAATCGAAGCGCGAGATCACCATCGACGCGGTCGAATCGTTCTTCACCAGCATCGTGGAACGCAAGCCTTACAGCATGACCACCAGCGCGGCGGAAGCCACGTTCACGAGCCTGCTCGGACGCCTGGCGTATGAGACCAAGCGCGAAGTGACCTGGGACGAACTGCTCCAAAGCGCCTGACCCGCGCGTGCTAATATGGCGCATCATGCGCGCGCCTGATTCGCACCACAACTTCCCCCGCGTCCACAACGCCATGTGGCCCGGCCTGGTGGGCAAAGGACCGGATTCCGAGCCGCCCATCGGCCTGGACACCATGCTCCGTCTCACCGCCGCCGCCCATCTGGATAGCGCCGATGGCGCCGACGGCGCAAAGTTCGACGGCGTGGACCTCTTCCTGTTCGACCCGCACGTCTCCATCGATTCCAGCGACGACGATCTGGCACGCTTGGCGGACGAAGTGCGCGCGCTGGGCCTGGTCGTGGGGTCGGTGGTGGCGCCGGTGTGGCCGCCCACCGGCGGCGGCTCGGCCATGGGCAACGCGGAGGATCGGCAGCGTTTCGTCGCGCAGGTGCGCAAGGCCTGCCGGATCGCGGGTAAGCTGCGCGAGCTGGCCGCGCGCCCCTATGGAATCGTGCGCATCGATTCGGCGGCCAGCCCCGCGGGGTGGGCCAAGGACCCGGACGGCAACACGCGCCTGATCGCGCAAACATTTCGCGAGGCTTGCGAGGTGGCCGACGGCCATGGCGAGCGGCTGGCGGCTGAAGGTGAGATCTGCTGGGGCGGCATGCATAGCTGGCGGCGCATGCTGCAACTTCTGGAACTGGTTGACCGGCCGCAAACGCTGGGCTTCCAGGCGGACATGGCGCACACTCTGCTCTTCACGCTGGGCTACAACGCGCCGGAAGATCGCATCCTGCCGGCGGATTTCGAATGGGGGCAGACCGAGCGCTTCCAGACTGCGCTGCGCGAACTTACCGCGGCGTTGCGGCCGCGGACCATCGATTTCCACGTGGCGCAAAACGACGGGACCGTGCATGGATCGGGATCGCACGACAAGACCGGCCACCATTGCCTGCCCGACGACCCCAACGGCAAGCTCGATATCGTGCGCGACGCCGGCCATTGGCTGCGCGACGAATATGGTCAGTTGACCAAGTCGATGCGCCACATCTGCTGGGATGGATGCATGTTCCCCAACGCCGTGATGATGGAGCAGCGCACCTGGAACGGCATCCTGGCGGCCATGATCGCGGTGCGCGATGCGCATGGGTGGCAGGAGTAACCCATGACCAGGAAGCCACTGCGCATCGGCCTGGTGGGCTACGGCTTCATGGGCCGCACGCACTCCAACGCCTTCGCCAGAGTTAACCAGTTCTTCGACGTGCCGTACCGTCCGGTGTTGCAGGCGGTGTGCGGGCGGGACGCCGGCAAGGTTGCCGCGTTCGCGGAGCAGTGGGGCTATGGCTCGACTGAGACCGGCTGGCGAAAGCTGGTCGCGCGCCCCGATATCGATCTGATCGATATCGCCAGCCCCAACGACACGCACGCGGAGATAGCCATCGCCGCGGCCGAGGCCGGGAAAATGGTGCTCTGCGAGAAGCCCCTGGGCCGCAACGCCGCCGAATCCGAGCGCATGGTGGAGGCGGTGAAGAAGGCCGGCGTACCGAACATGGTCTGGTACAACTACCGGCGCGTGCCGGCCGTGACGCTGGCTAAGCAGTTGATCGATGAAGGCCGTCTGGGCAAGATCTTCCATTACCGCGCGAAGTTTCTGCAGGATTGGACCATCTCGGCCGACCTGCCGCAGGGCGGCGCGGGCCTGTGGCGCCTGGACGTGAGCGTGGCCGGCAGCGGCGTGACGGGCGATCTGCTGGCGCACTGCATCGACACGGCCATGTGGCTCAATGGCGCGATCGACCAGGTCACCGCCATGACCGAAACGTTCGTGAAGGAGCGCCCGCACGCGCTGACCGGCCGCGTGGAGAAGGTCGGCATCGACGACGCCAGCGCGTTTCTGGCGCGCTTTCAAAACGGGTCGCTGGCCACGTTTGAAGCTACACGTTATGCGCGCGGGCACAAGGCGCTCTACACGCTGGAGATCAACGGCGAGCAGGCTTCTATTTTCTGGGACCTGCACGATTTGCATCGGCTTGAGTACTTCGACCATCGCGACGAAGGCCGCCTGCGCGGCTGGCGCTCGATTCATGTCACCGACGGCGACCATCCTTATATGAAGAACTGGTGGGTGCCGGGCTTGCAGATCGGCTACGAGCACACGTTTATTCACCAGGTGGCCGATTTCCTGACGGGCCTCGGCGAAGGCCAGATTCCCGGGCCCACATTCCGCGACGGCTTGGCTACGGACTACGTCACCGACGCGGTCCTGCGTTCGGCGCGCAATGGGCAGTGGGAGAAGGTGGTCCGCCTGGCTTGAGGTCTGGCCTGCGGAACTGGGTTGGCAAACGAAATCTGCCGAGCAGACCGTTTCTTAGATTTTGTGGGTGTACAGCCATTATTATTCTTTTGTTTCGGAATTTATCGGAAGTTTCGGTCGAACTGCTCGACAGGCGCCAAACCGTGCTATGTTGCCTGAGGTGCCGCTTACGGCTCGTGTCATGAGAATGGCAAAGAGCATCGGAGTCCCCAGCAGAACACCCTGCGGGGGGTGCGGGTAGCGTTTAGCGACAGCGTGTGTTCCGTTGTCGACTTAAGAGTAGCACGAGGTTTTCCGCAGGGTGAATCGATCAGGCTTATCGGTTGTTTTCAAACAGCTAACGGCTGAGCGAATTGGGTGACCGACACCGTTTCAGCCGAACTGCGGCTGAAATTCAAGCTGCCGAACCAATCCGGCGCTGGGGAGATAGCCGACCCAGGGATTATCTATGCAGACGCGAAAGCTCACGGTGGCTTATGTTGCAGTTTGGCGAGGCTGTTCTGGCCGACTCTTGGGCTTGCTTTGGCTCACGCATTTCTGGGAGGTTGTGGTTTGGTAGACCAGACGCTCCTGGAGGGCGACTACGCGGTTGTGACCAAGCAGGTTTGGTGCATGGAGTCCAAAGAAGCGTTGAGTGAACTTCAGGACCGGGCTGTCCGAGGAAGCTACGAAGAAATGACCCGCACATACAGCCGGAAAGGCCTCGCGACACTTGAGCTCGGGGACCAGGTTCGGGTAGTTGATCGAAGATTCGGTGGCGCAGTGAAAGTGCGAAGTGCCAGCGACCAAGAGTGCTGGACGGTCCCAAATGCGCTTCAAAAGATAGGCTTAGCGAAGCAATCGAAATCGAGGGAATCCGAAACGGTTTCGTGTCGTTGTGCCCATCCCAAATGGTGTTATATACACGATTATCCGCACTGAAGTTGTGCCGGGGATCAAGCGGAGCCTGGATATCGAACCGCACGGTATCGGAGGAGGTTCTCCGGGCAATTGCTACCAAGCTTAAGAACTCCGATCATGGCACGTATGAACGAACGTTTATATCGTACTATCTGCCAGGCATGAAGGTTGGGTCAGGTGCATGGGCAACAAGCCATTTCGATCCCGATCTTGAGATTTGCATTCTCGGCGTTTCAACCGACCAGGAGGAATTATTGTTTCCATACCAGCGTCCCTGCCAGAACTGGCGGGAGTGGATGCCGCCGTCGCTGGCGAAGAACGCGTAGCCGCCATCGGTTTTGATCGCGCCCAATGGCGTGTCGGGCCAGGCGAAGCCGTTCACGAGGTCGGTAAGCGGGGCTGCGCGATGTCGCCGGCAGCCTCGCGTTGCGCGGCGGACGCTACCACTTGGTTGGCTACGACGTTTGGGGAACAAAGTGGTGTAACGCTCTGGAAGCGGGCGCACACGATCGCAAAGAGAATAACAGAGATGAGTCGAGCGCTTACCATGAGAACCGCCTTTCGTCAGTCCGACCCAAAACAAACCCGCCGGGCGCGGTAAAGTTGCGGGTATCCCTTTCACTCAGCCGTTGGCGCTGGCTCCGGCTTGGTGGGGGCGCCCGCGGCCCTACACCACTTCGCTGGAGACATCGGGCTGAGTCAAGGGGATACCCACTTGCGATTTGCAATTATTCGTGGGGCAGGACTCCAGTCCTGCGGTCGGCGTCCATGCGGCCTGTTCGAAGAGTGCCCGTGGCGGACGATGGTAATCGTTCACATCTGAGGTAAGATGGTCCGAGTAGCATGGCGATTCTCAACTTCCTGTTCGGATCCCCGCTGGCCACCTCCGACGAAAGAGCCGAACGGATCGGCGCGACGGAGGGCATTCCTATTTTCGGCCTGGACGCCCTCAGTTCCTCGGCTTACGGGCCGGAGGCGGCGCTCACCCTGCTGATCCCGCTGGGAGCGGCCGGGGTAGCCTACATCCTTCCGATCAGCTTCAGCATTATCATTCTGCTGGCGATCGTCTTCTTCTCGTACCGGCAGACGATCGAGACCTATCCGGGCGGGGGCGGCTCGTATACAGTGGCGCGCGCCAACCTGGGCGTCTTTCCCGGCCTGCTGGCCGCGGCGGCATTGATGATCGACTACATACTGGTGGTGGCGGTGGGCATCTCGGCGGGCGTCGGTGCGTTAGTGTCGGCCGCGCCCAGCTTGCAGCCGCACACGCTGCTGTTGTGCCTTGCGATTCTCGCCGCCGTTACTATGGTGAACTTACGGGGCGTGCGCGAAACCGGTGTCATATTCTTAGTTCCGACTTACCTCTTCGTCGGAACTCTGCTGATCGCGATCGCCATTGGTCTGTTCAAGACGCTCGGGAGCGGCGGCCATCCGGCTCCCGTGGTGAGGCTGCCACCCGCTCCGCCGGCCGTGGCGGCCGTGAGTATGTGGCTGCTGCTCAAGGCGTTCGCCAGCGGCTGTACCGCCATGACCGGCGTGGAGGCGGTCAGCAACGGCGTGAAGGCGTTCCGCGAACCGACCGCCGAAAATGCGCGCCGTACGCTGGGGGTGATCATCGCGTTACTCATCCTGATGCTGGCGGGCATCGCCTACCTGGTGCGCGTCTACGGAATCGCCGCCACGGACCCCGGCGCGCCCGGATATCAGAGTGTGCTCTCCATGCTGGTGGCGGCGGTAGCCGGCAAGGGACTCTTCTATTACGTGACGATCGGCTCCATCCTGCTAGTTCTGGCGCTGTCGGCCAACACCGCGTTCGCGGATTTCCCACGCTTGTGCAAGATCATCGCGCACGATGGATTCCTGCCGCGCTCGTTCGGCTCGCGCGGCCGGCGGCTGGTTTACTCCCAAGGCGTGTATGTGCTGGCGGCGCTTGCCGCCGTGCTGTTGATCCTGTTTGGCGGCGTGACGGACCGCCTGATTCCGCTGTTCGCGGTGGGCGCTTTTCTGGCGTTCACGCTCTCGCAGACCGGCATGGTCTTCCACTGGAAGCGGACCGGCGGACGCGGCGCGCGGCACAGCATGCTGGTGAATGGATTGGGCGCAGTGGCCACGGCCGTCACGGTGCTGGTAGTGTTGGTGGCTAAGTTCATGGAGGGCGCCTGGATCACGCTGCTGTTAGTCCCTGGCTTGTTGGCCGTGATGATCGCGGTGCGCCGCCAGTATCATCAGGTGGCAATGTCAGTCGGAAGCCAGTCGCCGCTGGAACTGCATGGCTTTCAAGCGCCGCTGGTGGTGGTGCCGGTGGATCACTGGAGCAAGATCGCCAAGCGGGCGCTGACCTTCGCCTTGACTGTTTCGACCGATGTTACGGCACTGCACATCGATTCCGGAGAGCGCACCATTTACCTGCAACAGGAGTGGTACGGCTTCGTGGAGCAGCCCGTGACGCAGCTTGGCATGGCGGCGCCGAAGCTGGTGATCCTGCCATCGCCCTACCGCTTCGTGATCACCCCGATCGTGGATTACGTTCTGGACCTCGCGCAAAAGAATCCCAGCCGCCAGATCGCCGTGGTCATTCCGGAGATCGTGGAGCGGCGTTGGTATTACCAAATGCTGCACAACCAGCGTGGGACCGCCTTGAAATCGATGCTGTATTTCAAAGGGAACGGGCGCATCCTCGTCGTCAACGTGCCGTGGTACATCGAGGGGCACTGACGCGTGGCGGCACGCGACAGGCCAGGAGGCCTGTCCCACTTACCGCAGCATCCCCGTGGCATACCGCAGCACAGCATACGATTTCTGGTAATCGTACTTGGCCCCGAGATTCTCCACCTCCGCCTCCGTAAGATTCAACTGCGCCTGCGTCAGCTCCACGATCGAACTTAGTCCCAAGTTATAGCGCCCTTGCGCCAGATCGAGCGCCATGGTAGCGTCCCGGAGCAACTCCGCGGTCACATCCAGTTGATGGTACGCCGTCAAGGAATCGCTCCAGGCCACGCGCACATCGCGCGCGACGCCCTCTTCCAGATCCCGCACTCTCTGATCCGCCGCCTGCGCCTTGAACCGCGCGGCTTCCCGGCGCGCCGCAAACAATCCCCCGTTAAATATGGGGATTTCCACATTCACCGCGGCGCTCTCATACTCGGGGGGAACGGTCTGCGTCGTCAATTGATGGATGTACGGGATAAAGCCGCCCACGCCGGCCAGGCTCACGGTGGGATAGGAGAGGTCATGCTCGGCGCGCTCGAACCGGTAAGCCGATTCTCTCTCCAGCCGCACGCCCGCCAGTTCCGGCCGCTGCTGGAATGCCTGCGTTACGAGGTCGGCGGAATCGGCGGGTGGACTGGGCGGAAGAGGTTCCTCGTTCAGCTTGTACGCCTGCTGCTGGTCGAGACCCAGCGCGCGCGTCAACTCCGCGAACCCCTGCGCCACGCCGTCCTGCGCGCGGATCAGCAGTAACTTCGCCTGCGCCAAATTGACGGAAGCGAAGCTCACATCCAGTTGCGAGCGCAGCTTGTTTTGGGCCAGCGCGGTCACCTGGTCCACCAGAAGCTGCCGCGCAGCCACGGTCTCATCCGCCACCTTCACCAGCGCTTGAGCCTGCAGCGCCTGGAAGTACCCCTGATTGACGCGCAGCAGCACGTCGTAGCGGGTGGCCTGATACGTCTGCGAACTGGCTTGAGCTTGCAGCCTGGAGCTGGCCACCAGGTTGCGTGTGCGCCCCGAATCGGTGATGAGTTGGCTGAGCGTGATACCCTGGCCGAAGCGGTCCCACACGCGCGAAGCCACCAGTGCCCCTGCGCCGATACGAGCCTGAGGGTTTCCCTGCGATGCGGTCACGTCGCCCTGGAGCGTCGGAAAATATGCCGAGCGCGCTTCCGCCACCGCTTGCTGGGATGCCTGGTAGTTCAGTTGGGCGGCCTGCACCTGGGGATGATTCTTGATGGCCAGTGCCTCGGCATCCTGCAGGGTCAGCGGCGTTTGAGCCAGGAATGGGCACGCGGCCGCCAGGAGGAGCCAGGTGGCGCACGCACTCTTGCGTGCCGTGTCGAGACTCGTCTCGACACCCTGGTGGGTTGCGGACAGCCTGCCGGGAGCGGGTGTCGGCACGAGTGCCGACACGGCACGCAAGAGTGCGTGCGCTACGTCATTTCTCATGTTTCCTTCCATAGACTAGTAAGTACGCGGCCGGGACGATGAACACAGTCAACAGTACGGACGAAGTCAAGCCTCCGATAATCGCACGCGCCATCGGGGTATATTGTTCGGCTCCCGTCCCTAACTTCAAAGCCATGGGAATCATGCCGATAATGGTAGCCAGCGACGTCATCAAAATCGGCCGCAACCGCACGCGGCACGCCGTAATGACCGCATCTTCCACCGGCAATCCCTGCTCTTCCAGCTTGTGCGCGAAATCTACGATCAGGATGCTGTTGGAGTCCGCGATTCCCACCAGCATCAGCACCCCCATGAGCGACATGACGTTCAGCGTCGTATGCGTCAAAGGCAGAATCACCAGCACGCCCACAAACCCCATCGGAATCGCCAGCATGATCAGCACGGGATCTACAAAGGATCGGAACTGCGCCACCAGGATGAGATAGAGAAGAACGAAAGACAGCAGAAAGCCGAGTCCGAAGCTCTTGAAAGACGCCTGCATCCCCTCCACCATGCCGCGCAGGTTCACCCGGACGTTTTCGGGAATCTTAGTCTGCGCCAGGACGTCCTGAATACTGTGCGTGACGTGGCCCAGATCCTCTCCGGAGGGAGTCACATAGACGTCCGTCACGCGCTGGATCTGGTGATGATCGACCTCGGTGGGAGTCTGGATGTGCGCCAGTTTCACAACGGAATCCAGGGTAGTCGGAAGAGTCGCGTTGGGCGCCCGCAGGGGAATGTTGCGCAGATCCAGCATGTCGTGTATGGCGGGGTGCCCATTTTCGTAATACTGGATTGTGAGGTAGTAGTCGTTCCCGCTTTTATGGTCGACCCAGTAATTGGGTGCAATCATGTAGTTGGAGTTCAGCGCGGTGATTACATTATCCACCACGTCCTTTTGGCTAAGACCCAGTTCGCCGGCGTGTACCCGGTCCACATCCAGCCGGATGCCGGGATAGTTCATGTCCTGCGGGATATAGACTTCTCCCACATTGCGGAGAGCCCGAATGCGGGTTGCCAGGTCTTGCGCCAAAGCGAAGTTCTTCTTTAAGTCCGAGCCGCTGACCTGCACGTCGATGGGAGCGGGCATGCCCATGTTGATGACCGCGTCCACCATCGAGCCGCTCTGGAAAAAGGTGCGAACGTCCGGGAACCGCGCGGCGATGGCCTGTCTCACGCGCGCGATGTACTCGAAACTGCTCACCTGATGATCGTCGTTCAACGCCACTTGAACCGTGCTGGTATACTCGCCGGCGTTGTCGGTATAGAGGGACGAGAAATCGTTCACCACACCGATATTGGAAACCACCATCTTGAAATCGTGGGGCCCCACGATCTGGTGAATCAGGTCTTCCACCTTCTTTACGTACTGTTCGGTCACTTCAATTCGCGTGCCGGTGGGAACCTTCATGTTGATAGTGAACTGCCCGGCGTCGGTCCGTGGAAAGAATGCGACGCCCAGGAACGGATAGATCCCCAGGCTGAGGAGAAATACGCTCGCCAGCGCCGCTACGGTCCAGCCGGGCCGCACCAGTGCGCGGCGCACCCAGCGCTCGTAGAAATCCAGAACCGTGCCGAATCTCCGGTTGAATCCGGCGTTGAACTTATCCCATAAAGACTGACCGCCCGGATGCGCCGGGACGGGGTGTTCGGCGCCGCCTTCGGCCGGCAAATGCTGTTTCAGAAATCGTGAGCAGAACAGCGGGATCACGGTCATCGCCACCACGAACGATGCCAGCAATGACAGCGAAAAGGCCAGGGCCAGGGCCGAGAAAAGAAACTTACTCACGCCGTAAAGGAACACTACCGGGAAGAAATCCACCACATCCACCAGCGTGGCCGCCAGCACGGCCATGCTCACTTCCGTGCCGCCCACCTCCGCCGCGATCCGCGGTAATGCGCCCATTTCCAGGTGCCGGTAGATGTTTTCCAGCGAGATCACCGAGTTATCGATAACCCGCGAGAAGGCCAGCGCCAGCCCGCCCAGGATCATCGTATTCACCGTGCTGCCCATGAGATACAGCACCACGAACGTGGCCACGGCCGAGAGCGGAATCGAGAGCAAGACGGCAGAGGTGGCCCGCAGACTTCCCAGAAAGATCAGTATCATGATGCTGGTCAGGACCAGACCTATGGCGCCTTCATGCAGAACCGTCTCCAGGGCCGCTTTCACATACACGGACTGATCGAACACTACTTTGGTGACTAACTGCTTTGGAATATCAAACAGGTGGGAAGTGAGCTTGCGGACGCCTTCGACCACTTCAATGGTATTCGTATCCCCACCCTGCTTCATGATCGGAATATATGCGGACCGCTGGCCGTTCACGCGCACGATGTTGTACTGGAGCTGGTTGGCGTCTTCCGCCTTGCCCACGTCCGAGATGGTCACCCAGGAATTGCCGGCCGTCTTAATCGGTAGCTTGTTCAACTCGCTCATGTCCTTGACCAGGCTGTTCGAGTAGACGTAATAGTCGGTCGGGCCGACCTTTACGTCTCCCGCCGGCAGGATCAGGTTCGAGTTGTTCACCGCGTCCACCACGTCCATGGGACTGAGCTGGCGCGAGGCCAGCTTGAATGGGTCCACATACACCATGATCTGGCGGTACTTGCCGCCGAACGGCGGCGGGATCTCGGCGCCTTTCAGCACGGCGATTTGGTTGCGGATCTGGAATTGGGCGTAGTCGTGAAGCTGAGTCTCGTTGAGCCCATCGCCCGAGACGGTCACCAGGCAGACCGGCAAACTGGAGGCGTCGAACTTCAGCACCACCGGCGGCAAGGTTCCCGGCGGCAACCGCTTCAGGTCGGCCAGCGCCAGGTTGGAGAGTTGGGTTACATCGGCGTCCGCGCTGGTTCCCGGCTGGAAGAATACCTTGATGATGCTGACGCCCAGCAACGAGCGGGACTCTGAATGATCCACGCCGCTGGCCAGCGTAAAGAATCGCTCCAGCGGATTGGTGATGTCGTACTCGATGTCTTCCGGTGGCATGCCGGAGTAAAAGGTGGCTACCACAACTTCCGGAATGTTGATGGTGGGAAAAAGATCCACCGGCATGCGCACCAGGCTAGTCACGCCAATGACTACCAACACGAGACAGACGACGATGATGAAGAATGGGTTACGAATCGAAAAGCGTGGCATGAGAGTCGTCTATCCGGTCACACGTTCACCAGCGGGTCTTTCTTGCGGTACACCAGCAGGTACGCGGCGGGTACAATAAAGACAGCCAGGATCACCGAAGCCGTCAATCCCCCGATTATGACGCGCGCCAATGGCGCGTATTGCTCGCTCCCTGTGCCCATTTTGAGGGCCATCGGGGCCATCCCGATGATGGTGGCCAAGGAGGTCATCAGGATCGGCCGCAGGCGCACCCGGCAGGAAGTAATCACGGCGTTCTCCACCGCCATGCCCTGGTCTTCCAGCCGATGTGCAAACTCCACGATTAAAATACTGTTGGATGCCGCGATGCCTACCAGCATCAGAACGCCCATGAGCGACATCACATTCAGCGTGGTATGAGTCAACGGCAGAATGACCAGCACCCCGATGAGCGCCATCGGAATTGCCAGCATAATCAGGAAGGGATCCTTGAAAGAACGGAACTGGGCCACCAGAATGAGATAGAGCAGGACGACGGATAACGACAGGCCCAAGGCGAAGCTGCGGAACGAAGCCCGCATGCCCTGCACCATCCCGCGTAGGTTGATGCGGACGTTTTCCGGGAGCTTCATCTGCGCCACGACGCGTTCGATGGCATCCGTAACTCTTCCGAGGTCCTCGCCGGAAGGGGTCACATATAAATCGGTTACTCGCTGGATTTGATAGTGATCCACTTCGGTCGGCGTCTGTACATATTCGAGCTTCACGACGTTATCGAGAGTCGTGCCGGGCTTGGAGCGGTGGTCCAACTGGAGCGGCCGGACGCCGCTGCGAGGCAGCTTTTGGGCGGCGGCCCAGGAAGGCTCCGGAATCGGAGTGGGGGTGCCCTGCAGTTTTGCCGCCCGCAACGGGATCTGTCCCACGTCCTGCATCGCGTGGATGGCCGCTGGGCCGTGCTCGAAGTATTGCACCGTAAGATAGTAATCGTTGCCCGTTTTATGGTCCACCCAGTAATTGGGAGCAATCATGTAGTTGGAGTTCAAGGCAGTGATGACGTTGTCCACCACATCCTTCTGCGTGAGGCCCAACTCGGCGGCGTGGACGCGATCGACGACTAACCGCACGGCGGGGTAATCCATATCCTGCGGTATGTAAACCTGGCCTACGCCGGGAAGCGCGCCGATGCGTTTGGCCAACTCCTGCGCGACGCCAAAGATCTGGGGCAGGTTGGGGCTGCTCACCTGCACATCGATAGGCGCCGGCATGCCCATGTTCAGGATGGCGTCCACCATCGATCCGCTCTGCAGAAACGTGCGTATTTGGGGAAGCCTCTTCTCCATCTCCGCGCGCACACGTTCCATGTACACGAAACTGCTCACCGCGTGCGGTTCATTCAAGGCTACCTGGATCGTCGCGGTGTAAGGTCCGGCGTTGGTAGTGTACAGCGAAGAGAAGTCGGGAACCACTCCGATGTTGGAAACGACCATCTTGAAATCCCGGGGACTTACGATGTGGTGGACGAGGTCCTCGATCTGGCCGGCATAGCTTTCTGTGTCTTCGATGCGTGTGCCGGTTGGCGCCTTGATATTGATGGTGAACTGGCCGGCGTCGGTTTGGGGAAAAAAGGCCAAGCCCACGAACCGGGAAATGCCTAGACTCAGCACGAAGAATCCGGCGAGCACCGCGACCGTGAGGCCAGGGTGTACCAGTGCCCGGCGCACGGCACGTTCGTAATAGTCCAGAAGCTTGTTGAAGAGATCGTTGAAGCGGATGTTAAAGCGGAGCCACAACGAACGCCGTTGGGGCAGCGCCGCCCCCCCCGCCACCTCGGGTCCGTGCTCCTGGCCGCGATGCATGCCCCTGAGAAACCTCGAGCAGAACAACGGAATCACGGTCATCGCGACAAAATATGAAGCAAACAGAGAGATCACCACCGCCAGAGCTAACGCCGAAAACAGGAACTTACTCACTCCGTAGAGGAGGGTCACCGGAAAGAACACCACCACGGTGGTCAGCGTCGCCGCCAGAACAGCGAGGTTCACCTCGGTTCCTCCCGCTTCAGCGGCGGCCGCCGGCGCGGCGCCCATTTCCAGGTGACGATAGATATTCTCGAGCGAAATTACCGAATTATCGATCACGCGTGAAAAAGCCAGCGCCAGTCCGCCCAGAATCATGGTGTTGACTGTGCTCCCCGCGAGAGAGAGAACCACGAAGGTGGCCAAGGCCGAAAGTGGAATGGAAAGGAAGACCGCCGAGGTAGCGCGCAAACTGCCGAGAAAGACAAGGATCATCACGCTGGTCAGCAGCAGCCCGATCAGACCTTCGTCGAGCAGGGTGCGGATAGCCTCCTTGACGAATGCGGATTGGTCGAAGACTACATTGGCGGCCAGCGTCGCGGGAACATCGTAAAGGCGGCCAATCAGCTTACGAATGCCATTGACCACCTCGATGGTGTTCGTATCGCCGCCCTGCTTCATGATCGGCAGATAAACGGACCGCTGGCCATCCACTCGCACTATGTTGTATTGAATCTGGCTGGCATCCTCCGCCCGTCCCACATCGGCCACCGTGACCCAGGAATTCCCGGCAAACTTGATCGGCAGCCTGTTCAACTCGTTCACATCCTCTACCAGGCTGTTGGAATAGACGTAGTAATCGTACGGCCCCATCTTTACGTCGCCGGCCGGTAAAATCAGATTGGACTGATTGACCGTCTTTACCACGTCCATCAGGCTCAATTGCCGGGAAAGTAACTTGAACGGATCGACGTATACCATGATCTGGCGGTACTTGCCGCCGAAGGGCGGCGGAATCTCGGCTCCTTTGACGACCGCGATCTGGTTGCGGATGGTGAACTGCCCTATATCGTGAAGCTGCGTCTGAGTGAGGTTCTTGCCTTTGAGCGTCACCAGGCAGACGGGCAGGCTGGAGGCGTCGAACTTCAACACGACGGGCGGCAGCGTGCCCGGCGGTAAACGCTTCAGGTCGGCCAGAGCCAGATTCGAGAGTTGGGTGACGTCGGCGTCCGCGTCAGTCCCCGGCTGGAAGAATACTTTGATGATGCTGACTCCCAACAACGAGCGCGACTCAGAGTGATCGACGCCGCTGGCCAGGGTAAAAAAGCGCTCCAGCGGATTGGTGATATCGACTTCGATGTCTTCCGGCGGCATGCCGGAATAAAAGGTGGCGACCACCACCTCCGGAATGTTAATGGCGGGAAACAGATCCACCGGCATGCGCGCCAGGCTGGTCACGCCAATGACTACCAGCGCCAGGCAGATGACTACGACGAAGTAGGGGTTGCGAATCGAGAAGCGCGACATGGACGCTTAATTCTTGCCCTCGTAGTTCAAAAGGTCGATGGTTTTGGGCCGCACCACTTCGCCGGGCTTCAGAGCGCCGCGATCGCTCACCACCACTTGCTCGCCGTCCGCCAAGCCCGCCAGGGCCTCCGCATAGCCGGCATTCTGAACGCCCAGCGTCAAGGTCCGCTGCTCGATCCGATTGGCCGTATTCACCACCAACACGCTGCTGCGCTCGCCCTGGTGATCCACGGCTTGTAGCGGCACCGCCAGCGCGGCGTTCTTGTGCTCCATCCTCAGAGTGACCTCCGCGTACATGCCCTCGATCAGTACGCGGTTCGGGTTCGGCACATCCACTTCGGTATGCATGGTGCGCGTGTCCGCTTTCACGTCCACCGAAAACCGCGCCACTTTGCCTGGGAAAGTCCTGGTCAGCGACGGAATCCGCACCTCCACCGGATCGCCCACGTGAATGTTACGTACGTCGGACTCCGGCACCGGAATCACCAGCCGGAACAATTGGTCTTGCGAGAGCTTGACCAGCGGCATGGCCTGCGTGCTGGAAGTGGTGCCGGCCTGCATCAGCATGCCCAGATTGGCGTAGCGCTCGGTGACCACGCCGGCAAACGGAGCCGTGATGCGCGCGTAGTCGGCCAGCACCTGGTCGTGCACCAACCTGGCCTGGGTGGCGGCCAGTTCGCTTTGCGCCGACTGCAGTCCCGATTTGGATGCTTCCACTTGCGCCTCCAAGGCCAGATCTTTTCCTTGCCAATCGTCCACTTCCTGCTGCGCGACCAGCCCGGGCCTTGACTCCGACACGGTGTTCAAGCGCTGAAACTGCAAGTGAGCGACTTTGTGTTGGGCTTCCACGCGGCCCAGCTCGTGCTCGGCGTGCGTCACCTGCTCCCCCATGTTCTTGATGGCCGCTTTGTCCTGTTCTAACTGCGCCTGCAGCTCCGGAATCTCCAGGACTGCCATCAATTGCCCCTGCGTCACGCGCGTGCCGTAGTCCACGTTGAGCTGTCGCACGTAGCCGGATTCCTTGGCGTAAACGTCGATTTCCTGGAAGGGCACCAGCTCGGAGGACAAGGTCAACCGCCGCTCGAGCGGCATGCGGATCGCCCTGGTGACTCCCACCGAAACAGCCGCCGACGCATCCCCGGCTTCCGCCCGGTCGCCGCGGGAACAAGCCGCCGTACCGGCCGCCGCTAACGCCACTATCGCAAACGCGGCGATTCCGACGGCCTCGTTCCTACTTGGATACATATCTGGTCCGTTCGATCTGGTGGCGCAGCTTTTCCATTGAGAAATGCTCCGGCTGGCATAACTCAATGAGTTGCCTCTCTTGCGCCAGCAGTTCGGCCGCGACCTTGGGGATCTCTCCGGCAATGGCGGCCGGAACCGAAACAACTCCATGCAGATCCCCGTGCAGTAGGTCTCCTGGATTCACCGTCAGTCCTCCGATTTCGACCGGCCCGCCAAACTCCACCACATGCGCGTAAGCGTGCGACACCGACACACCCCGCGCAAAGAGATGAAAACCGGTGCGCTCGACTGAGGGCAAGTCCCGCACGGCGCCATTGGTGACGTATCCGATGCAACCCAGCGCGCGGCCGATATGGGCGTGGATTTCGCCGAACAGCGCGCCGAATCCCGGCCTTGCATCCATGTCTTCGAAGACGATCACGCGTGGCGCCGGGATGGTCTCGATGTACTCCCACCAATCCATGCGCTCGTGGTACCAATACCGCGTCGTGGGAGACTCGGTGGGAGCCGAGGCCGTGCGAATCCGTCCGGTGGCGGCATAGCCCACCATGGGAGGCAGGCTGGGCGATAGGCATCGCACCGAAAGATCGGTAAACCCTTCGTTGCGCAGCCTCACGTCCAGCCGCTCGATGGCGTTGGCTACGGTGCACGCATCAAGGGTCCGCAACTGTTCCAGGACTGCGGGGAGAATCTGCCTGATCGTCTCGTCGATGGTCACTACGACCGATCATAGGTGAGCCGGGCCGCCCAAGGTATACCCTGCTACGGGTATTTTCAGGGGAGAATGTGCTGTACCGTACCGTGTCCACCTCTCATGGCGCGCAAAATGACAAATTGTCAAAGCGAACCAAAATCCAAGGTAACTGCTGCTGCCGGAAGGTGTTGAGTGGACTCCGTTGGCGGCGACCGCCTGTATTGTGGTGCTCGGATCGGCCAAGCGCAGGCGGGGCCGCAGCCATCGAGCTGCCTCTATTGCACTCGCGTCCAGGACTTGTCCGGGTCGTAACTTGTCACTGTGGTTGACAGGCTCGCCGTGGGATTGCCTAGGTCTTTCTCGTAGATGACGCCATTCTGGTTGACGATGAAGGTGTGAACGCCCGAGACGCCATAGTGCGCGGGCCATGCCACAAGACCGAATCCGCCGATCATGGAGTCTTTCACCATGTAGTTGTGCCGGCCGCCTTCCGCGTTCGGCCCTTGGGCCTGAAGTACGCGGAAGTAATAGCCATGGTACGGCTTGGGTTTAACCTCGGCCGCCTTCCCGGTTTCGACTGCCGCGTCGGCGAAAGCCTTGGGAACGAGAGGTTCGGCGCTTCCTCCCCAATAGAGACTGTCGGGCTGCCCCTGGGCGCCTGCAATTCGTTGCGCATATTCAAGCATTCCGTGTTTGTCGCGAACCTGCGCCGCGTATTCCATCTGCGCCTGGACGTAACCCGCGCAAATTTCGATTGTATCCAGCTCATTTGCGCCAACACGCCGCGCCCGCATCTCCACCGCCCCTTGCGACGCATCGAAGTACCATTTATCTTTGCTGCGCGCGAGGGGAATAGGAAAAGGCCAATCCTCCGAACCGATAGCAAGAATCGTGACGGCTGAGTTCAACGGATCGGGCTCGAGTTGATGCTTATCGCGGGCCAGGCGCGCGAACTCGGCGCGCTCTTTCTTGTCCTGCTCCGCATCGCCCGAGGTGAGCACGGCCTTGCCGCCAGGGCCGAATAAGGCGGAAAGCGCGGCCACATCATCCTTTTCCGTAGCGTCGATCAGGGCCTGTGCGGCCGCCTCGGCGGAATCGAAGGTCTTGGGCGCCTGCGCTAGAGCAATTGCCGGGAGCCCGATAATCAGGGCTCCGAACGCGATGGTAAGAGTTCTCACATCTATCTCCTAATGTCTTCCGCCGCCGCCGCGAGACATTCCGCCGCCATGGGACATTCCTCCGCCCCGGGAAGATTGCGTTCGTCCTGCTCCGAGGCTCGAATAGCCATGGTCGCTCTGCTGCCGGGTCTGGCTGCGGCCCTGAACCCCGCCGAACGCACTATGGTTCGCTCCGGCATTCCGCTGACCGAACCCCGAATTGCCAGACCGCTGCCCCTGCGCCGCGCTCCGGTTTCCCAAGTTGCCGCCAGTCATTCGTCCTCCGGCGGCGCCCCGGAAACGGTTCGACAACGCTCTGTTGGGATAAGGGACCCCTAGCCGGTGCGCCGGATCGTGCGCCCAGACACTACGGCCCTCAAAGCCCGCGCCATGGAAGTCACCGAAACCGTAGCGATGGAAAAAAAAGTTATTCATATAAATCGAGTGGCCGAACCAACTCGGTCCCCATCCCCAACCGCCCCATCCCAGGCCGCCGAAAAAGCTCCCGATGTAAATACCCCCGCCGAACCCGAATCCAAAACCGATTTGCGGGTAAAAGAGCGGTGGATAAGGACCATACAAGGATGGTCCCCAAAAATACGCTGGATTGTAGACCGGCACATAAACCACCTCGGGGTCCGCAGGTTGGATTTCAATGGCCGCCTGCCCCCCTTCCGTCTGGGTCCTGACGGTCACCTGAGAGTTCGACTTCAATTTGCCCGCCTGGCTGGCCTGGGCTCGCAGCCGCTGCACGGCATCCATGACATCGGCCTGTTGAGCGAGAAATGCGTTCCCGAGATCGGTCGTCCAACGAATGTTTGAATTCAACCGGGTGACCGCGTCCGGGAAAACGACAAGGGCCTGGATACTGGGGTCCCAGTTTTGTTGACGAGCGGCTTCCACCAGTTGGGCGCCTTTCAGGTTGCGATTTTGCTGCAGCCACTGGCCAGCTTCGACGATCTCGAGCGGATAACCGGCAGCCACCAGGATCTGGCTGAGTAAGGAATCGGGATAGAGAGCAATGGGCGCTACCAGGTTGGCCAGTTGATCCGGAGAGAGCGGCTGCGCGGCGCCCTGTTGCGGCGGCGCCTGGTCCGGGGGCGCGGGTTGTTGTGCAAGCCCGGCGCCGGCTGAAAGCAGTAACAGAACGCAAATGATGCCGAGTGCCTGCCGGGAAACTGTCTGGAACGTTGTATGCATCGCTTTTCGCCTCTGCTACCTTAGATGATCTCATGGCGCATCCCGTTCCATAAGAAGTATTAAGGGTATCGCGCAAAAACCAGTTCGAAAGCGGACAATGTTCTGTTGCGCGAGGCCCAAGGTAGTCGCGGCGCAATTAGGTGAGCCGGGCCGCCCAAGGGTATACCTTGCTACGGGTATTTTCACGGGAGGATGTGCCGTACCGCACTGGGCGCACTGGGTGACCTGTGGTGGGTGCTTGGGGCTAGGGGCTTTCTTTGGGGCAGTTGGGGCTTGGTCGGCGGCCGGGGTGAGCGGACCGATAGGACGAGGGCCTTCATTCGCCGCCAGTACGGCGCGCACGGTCCGCCGGCGACGGCATCCGCGAAGGTAAGGCGCCGGCCCGGCGAAAAGGCGCGCCCAAGGGCTGTTGCAGGATTGGGCCGGTGTTACAGTGATTGGTAGACAAACCAAAATGGAGATTTCGGACGCCGGGTTCATTTCGCGATTCGAACAGTTCCGGAGCGAGTTGGAGAAGAAATCCCATCGGGCAAAGGAATCTGCCCGCCAAGACGCCCCAGATCTCAATGTGTTCCGAGTAGTGGAACTCAGGGAGGGTTTGAGGCAGAAGGTCTGCTCACGGACACGCCCTCTGTTCGCGCTAGCAGTCGTAACTCTAAGCCTTTGTGGTTGTTTTCAAAAGCCCTTGCCGCCGCACCTTACCGAGGTCACAGTCGCGACACCGATCCGGCAGGATGTGCCCGTGTACTCGCAATGGATCGGAACGACTGTCGGCTTTATCGACGCGGAAATTCATTCGAAGGTCACCGGATATTTGATGGCGCAAGATTATCGGGAAGGATCTCTCGTCAAAATGGGAGACCTTCTCTTCGAGGTTGACCCCCGCCCCTTCCAGGCAATTGTCGACCAGGCGAATGCCCAAGTAAACGTCGCCAACGCCCAGCTTACGCAGGCGAAAGCCGATGTAGACGCGGCTAAGGCCGAAATCGACCGGGCCGAAGCGGCGCAGCTCAAAACAGAGTTGGATGTAAAGCGCTATGCGCCCCTTGCCAAGGACGGGACAGTGAGTCAACAGGAACTTGACGACGCCGTGCAATCGAACCTCGCCAACCTCGCTTCGGTGGCGGCGGCAAAAGGGAAATACGACCGTTCCATAGCGGCGGTCACTGCCGCGGAGGCGCAAATCGGAGTTGCGCGCAGTTCATTGCATGCTGCCCAGTTAAATCTCGACTTCACAAAAGTGAAGTCGCCGGTGAACGGGATTGCGGGAATTCACTCCGCCAACATCGGCGACCTCGTCGGAACGGACCAGCGAACGCTTCTGACAACGGTCTCACAGATCGATCCCATTTTGGTGCAGTTTCCAATCAGCGAGCAGGAATACCTTAAGCTTCGCGATTTCTTCCTGGCAAAAGACGCTCCCCTGCAATCTTCGTTGGAGCTGATACTCTCCGACGGCAGCGTCTATCCAATCAAGGGCAAGATTGACATCGTTGGCCGTGAGGTCGAATCCACGACCGGCACGCTGCGGATTCGCGCCATTTTCTCGAATCCGGGGAACGTACTTCGGCCCGGCCAGTATTCCAGAATTCGCGCGGCCACCTCGGTCCAAAAAGACGCGCTGCTGGTTCCGCAACGCGCCGTCCAGGAATTGCAGGGCGAGTTCGAGCTCGCTTTAGTGGGACCGGACAATAAGATCGCCTTCCGAACTGTGAAGGCTGGCGATCGGGTGGGGTCATATTGGGTGATTGATCGAGGGTTGAATCCAACCGACCGGGTGGTCGTCGAGGGACTCCAGGATATTAAGACCGGACAAACGGTCGATCCAAAGCCAGCCAAGATGCCTCCTCTGAATGCAGGTCCGCCAAGCAGTTTTGGTCGCGCTTCTTAATGTCGAAATTCTTTATTAATCGGCCCGTCACTGCAATTGTGATCTCCATTCTAATCGTGATTGCGGGAATCGTCATGGCCCAGCGGCTTCCCATCGCCCAATTTCCGTCAATCGCCCCGCCGGAAATCGTAGTTACCACGAACTATGTCGGAGCGGACGCGCTTACGATTGAAAGCTCGGTTGCAACGCCAATCGAAGAAGCGATGGCGGGTGTCGAAGGCATGCTCTACATGCGGTCGTTCAATGCCAACGATGGAACGATGAAGTTGCGGATCGATTTCGATCTCGGTTTAGATCCGAACATCGCGGAGGTGTTTTCCGAGATACGAGTAAACCGGGCGCTTCCCCAACTTCCGCCCTCAGTCCGTAGCCAGGGAGTCACGATTGCAAAATCTCACGTTAGCCCCTTGATGATCATCGCGCTTTCTTCCCCGAAGGGCACGCGAGACGCGAAATTCCTAGCTAACTACGCGTACATCAATATCATCGATGCTTTGACCCGTGTTCGGGGCATCGGCTCCGTGGTGGTACAGGGAGCGGGCGCCTATGCCATGCGGCAATGGGTCAAGCCGGACCAATTGGCCAGCCTGGGGGTTACCGTTCCAGACCTGGTGAAGGCGCTTGAGCAACAGAATACGGTTAATCCTTCCGGCCAGGTGGGAGCTGAGCCTGCTCCGCCGGGCCAGGAATTCACCTACACGATGCGCGCGCAGGGCCGCCTGGTGACGGAACAGGATTTTGGCGACGTGGTCATTCGCGAGAACAAGGATGGTTCGGTTGTGCGGATGAAAGACGTCGCCCGGATCGAACTGGGAACGCAGACCTACAACGTAATCGGGCGGCTGAACGATGCGCCCGCGGCGATTATCAATGTCTTTCAGTTGCCGGGCTACAATGCCGTCGAAGCCGTCGATGGCGTCCGGAAAATGATGGCTCAGTTGAAAGAACAATTTCCGGACGATGTGGACTACGTGGTTTCTCTAGATACAACCCTTTCCGTACGCGAAGGTATCAAGGAAATAGTCACCACGCTATGGGAAGCGCTGCTTTTGGTGATTCTAGTCGTTTTCATTTTTCTGCAGAGCTTCAGAACGACTTTGATTCCCGCGTTAACGGTTCCGGTGTCTCTGCTGGGCACTTTTATTTTTTTCCCGATGCTGGGTTTTTCCATCAATTCGCTGTCCCTTTTTGGGCTCGTCCTCGCCATCGG
>CABEEC010000481.1_pt1 | contig 25345 bp, 19 predicted proteins | sample 3423191 | NCBI WGS metagenome assembly CABEEC01 (sample SAMEA5534333, study PRJEB31848) | metagenome | biome: tundra; feature: field; material: soil | place: USA | collected 2013-05 | depth 0.15 m | reverse complement strand
GCGTGGACGGCCATTTCCGCGCGCGGCATCCGTGGGTGCAGTACAACAAGCTGTTGACCGAACAAACCGCGCGGCTGGTGGGCGCTAAGCCGCTGGAAGTCGTCACCATGAACTCGCTCACGGTGAATCTGCATCTCATGATGGTTTCGTTCTATCGGCCGACGTCCCAGCGCCATCGGATCGTGATCGAGGAACACGCGTTTCCTTCGGATCAGTACGCGGTGAAGTCACAGGTGCGGTTTCATGGATTCGATCCGGCTGAGTCGGTGGCGGCCGTCGCCGGGGAAGAAGAGTTAGAAGGCCTTCTTCACCGGGAAGGCGAGTCGTTCGCACTGGTCCTGATGGGTGGCGTCAATTACTCTTCCGGCAGGGCGTTCGATATGGCACGAGTGACGCAGGCGGGGCATGCGCAGGGTTGCATGGTGGGGTTCGATCTGGCGCATGCGGCGGGTAATCTGGTCCTGAAGCTGCACGAGTGGGACGCCGACTTCGCCGTGTGGTGCACTTACAAGTATCTCAACGGCGGCCCGGGAAGCATTGCCGGTTGCTTCGTTCACGAGCGGCACGCGCACGATGAAAGCCTGCCGCGGTTTGCAGGGTGGTGGGGCCATGAGTTGGAAACCCGCTTCCGTATGGGTCCCGATTTCCACGCCACGCCCGGCGCCGAGGGGTGGCAGGTGAGCAATCCGCCCGTGGTGGCGTTGGCGGCCCTGCGGGCGTCCATGGACCTGTTTGACGAAGCCGGGATGGAACGGCTGCGGGCCAAAAGCGTGGAGTTGACCGGATACTTGGAATCGCTGTTGGACCGGCATGCCGATCGCGGGTTTTCCATCGTCACGCCGCGCGATCCGGAGCGCCGCGGCGCGCAGCTTTCGATTCGTGTGCCCGGCTCGGTGCGTGCCGTGTGGGAACGCCTGGCGGCCGCGGGTGTAGTCTGCGACTGGCGGGAGCCGGACATCCTACGGGTGGCTCCGGCGCCACTCTATAACACGACCCAGGATATCGACCGGTTCGTGGATCAGTTTGTAGCGGCGCTGGCTTGAGGCAATGCCTGAAGGAGTTGCCCGCGCACCCGGTCGCGGTAGGCGCGAGCTAGTTCGAGCACCCGGCGGTACTCCGGGACATCCACGTCCCGCTCGCAGCAGGCGATCATCAGCGCGCCGTCATCCCTGAAATTGCCGTCCCACTCCATGACCCGCTCGTCGCTCCAGTCCGGTGAATACTGCTGCATCTTGTCGTCCGGCATGCGGTCGAAATACGCCCGCAGGTTGATGCTCGTTTCGTCGGGGTTTTCATCCACCCACGGTTCCTGCTCAAAATTCCAGATTGGTTGTTCCATATTATTCCTTAGTTGCCTGTCCTTCCACTAATTCGATACGAATGCGGTCCGGTCCTTCGATGAAGGCCCCATCCGTCACTTTAACGCCGTCTTTGCGCAGGCGTTCCAGGGTCTCGTGCAAGTTATCCACGCTGAACGCCAGGTGATCCACTACGCGGCCCTTGGTCGATTCGAAGCCCTTGCGATCCTTCCACAGATCGGGCATGGCATCGCGCGCATATTCGATTGGAAAGATGATGATATTCACGTTGTCCATGTTGAGCGACGCGACCGGCTCGACGTGCACGCCGCGGTAGACCCGTCCCGTTCGCTGTCCGATGTATCCCGGAATCCCGAAATATTTCTTGTACCACTGGCCGGCGGCTATCGGGTCTGCGCTCAGCAGGTGGACGTGTCCGAAGTGGTGATGGGCGGCGGTGTTCAGCTCGATCAGCGCGTGATCGGGGCCATCGACATAAGCGAAGTAGAAATTGCCGGCTGGCTTGCCTACTAGATCGCTGATGTCGGTGATAGGCGTCTGGAACTTCGTGCCGGAGTCGATTTGCTTCTTGTAGATTGCTGGCATGTCTTCGGCGCCCCAGCCGAAGTGCCAGATCGCCGAGACAATGTCCGATGGCGGTGCGTCTTTCACCTTCGTGAATAGCATCCAGGACTTCTGCGCCCAGACGGCATCGGCCTGGCCGGCGAAGTTACCCTTTTCGCAGTCGAATTTGCGGGTGTAGAAATCGATGGCCGCGGCGGGGTCGGTGGTGTTGAGGTGGATGTGGTGGAAATGCGCCTTGGGAGGTTCTTGTGCGACGGCCGGGGTCAGCAATGCCAGCAGGATCAGTATTCGCATAAGTCACTATGCACGGTGTATTTCTTCACTATCTTCTTGGGGCCCTCGGGGTTGTGGCAGTCGAGACAGATCGGACCCGTCAGCACAAAGCGATGTTTGGCCGACGTATCGTCGTGGATCTTGTGGCAACTGATGCAGGTGACATCGCCGCCGTTCAAGACCACATCGCGCGCGTTGTGGACGATGTGATCCCCGGTTTTTGCGAAATCCACCTGGAAATCGGCGAAAAGATCGTCGCCGGCGACAAAGTTGTTGGGATAGGGCAGGCCGTTCGATTTGGCCTTGCCATCGCGCAGATGGCATTGCGCGCAGATGGAAACCATCTGTTTGGGATCCTTGGAATGCTTCTTGGAGAACCAGATCAGGGATGTGTCGTTTGGGTGATTTGCGGGCGCCACGCCGTGACAGGTATAGCAATCGAGCGACGATGCCGAGAAACTGTGAGTCTGCGGGTCCACCGCCGTCGTGTGACAGCCCGCGCAGCGCAGCGCAAACGCTTGCTTGTCCCATGTCTTGCCATCCACAGAGAGTAAGTCGAACTTGCCGTAGCCATCCGGCTTCAAGCCGCGCTGCGGTGGATGCGCGCCCAGGACAAACGCCGCATCCGGTGGAACCGGGTCGCTGTCGTCGCGCGGGTGGACGGTTCGCGCGTGCGGGTTCTTCTCCCACGTGTCGGCCACTTTGACGCGGTGACAGAAGAGGCATTCGTCGCCGGTGACGTACTTAGGGACTTGGCCAAAGAGAGAGGAACACAGCAGACAGACTAAAGTCTGTCCCACCTCTAGTCGCCGGCGCGCACCCATCCGTAGGCCTCATTCGACCGTTGGCCGCCGTGCCCCACATAGGCGGTCTTCAGATGCGACAGAGCGTCGGCTGGCAACGGGTTGCGCTTGGCAGTCACGTCGATCTTATATATCTTGGCGGCATTCAGCCCGAAGATCTTGGCTTTGTCTTCCTTAGTGAGCTTCGTGTAGCCGAACTTTTCGCAGATCTCGTCGCTGATCTGGAAGCGCTTAAAGGCGTCGATCACCCACTGCGGCGATCCCCACCACAAGCAATCCGTCCCCCAAATCACGTGCTCCACGCCGTAATATTTGATGTTCTTGCCGATGCCGTGCATGGCCATAGTGGGGTTCGAAATGGCCAGCGGCCCGAAAAAGCTGCCGATCTCCGGATACACGTTGTCGATCTTCGGATTGCGGCGTTTGATATCCATCAGGACGTTGTGCCAGGCGAAGTCGCCGGTCACCGGATCGTACTTGTTGGCTTCCTCCCAATTGGGCTCGTTGGGGCCGTGCTGGAGCGCGGAGTGATAGATCACCCAGGTGATATCGGGGTTGCGCAGCGCGGCCTTTTCGATGTCCTTGGGATTCGCCAGACCGCCGAGGATGCGCGACTGATACGAGTAGCCCTTGTGCACGCTGAAGATCTTCATGCCGCGTGTGCGCGACTCTTCGATGAACCACTGCGCGTTGTCGTCGTCGCACTGAAAGCCGCCGCCCGAGCGTCCCGGATCGGTGTGACAGTACCATTTCCACGACGAAACCTTGTATAAGTTGAGCTCACGCTCCATCTGTTCAATGGTGGCGGCTTTGTCGGGCTTGTTGGCGACCTTGTCCCAATAGTGATTGGGCGCGAGGTTGCCCTGGCTGAGCGCGCGCTTCGATTGCGCGAGGCCATTGATCTCGTCGCGCGCCTGCGCCATCAGCCAGCTCGGCAGTATGTTGAGGCCGGGCGTGCGCGCCTGGCCCTCCAGGACCTTGCCATCCTTGTCGCGCTGCTGTTCCTTGCCAGGCACGCCGGAGATGACAATCATGTCGGTCTCGCTGTCGAAGAACATCTCCTTGATGAAATTGTGGAAGCTGTAGGCCTCCTTGTCTTCCTTGAGCTTGAAACCCATGTTCTGGAAGAATTCCATTTTGCCGATTTCGCCGCGCAAGCCGATGGGCATGCCGTTGGTGAAGTGCGACTGGACATCCAGCACGAAGTATTCGCCCTTGGGCAGCTTCTCCTCGTAGGCGCCCTGGTCCGCGGCTTCGTCTTCGCCCACGTCCCAGACTTTGCCCCAGACCTTGTTCGAGGCGAGGAAGCAGGCGGCCAGCCCCATGGGGGTCGCCATGAACTTGCGGCGATCCATGCCCAGCTTGCGGGATTTCTCGTCGGCGATCTGGCCGGTCCAATACTCGACTTCTTTCTGCTTTTGCGTTTGCCGGCGCGGAATGTACTCCTCGTTGGAGACCAGTTGCGTTGGCACGGGCGAGTCGACGCCCTTCAGACGATCACGTTGTCCTTTTCGAATCCACATGGATCACCCCCATCTTGGAATGCGCTCACCGGATTATACGTCTTGGGGAGGGTTCGGGGCAATCGGGGTGGCGCGCGGTGCGTATGCAGAGTATGCATCAGGCGCCGGGGGAATTGCCCGCCGAGTATCGCCGGCTGGGGGCTAGCGGTGGGCTAACGGTGTACCTTTCGGCGTCCCTATCAACGTCTGATTCAGTATGCGCAGGTCCTTTTTGGCGCCCGTGGCGATGCTAATCGGAGCGAGTTTCGCCCAGGTTCGCGGCGACGCGGCTCCTCAAAACACAACTCCCAGCCCGGACGTCGTCATCCGGAGTTCCGTCCGTGAAGTGCTGCTGGACGTCGTCGTGCGCGATGCGCACGGCCACCTCATCAACAATCTCAAACCAGGCGAGGTCACCGTATACGAAGATGGTATCCGCCAGGACGTGCGATCGTTCCGGTTGGTCGCGGGCAGTGAAGTCCGTATCGAAGATGAGAAGCAGGCGGCTGAAGCACAGGCGGCCGGGACCAGGCTCGCCGCGCCAAGAAACGCGCGCCCGCCCGTCAATCCGTTGCGCACGGTGAACGTGGTTTGCCTCATCTTAAACGATCTGAACCCGGAGACGCGGGCTTTCGCGTTCGAATCGGCGCGCAAGTTTGTAATCCACGAGCTGCGCCCCAACACCTTCATTGGGGTGTTCAGTCTGGATGCCAGCGGTCTGCGGCCGGTCTTTCCGTTTTCGAACAATCGCGAGCACCTGCTAAAGGCCGTGGAACTGGCCGCCGTCAACCAACTTCCGTCAGTCAACCTGGGCTCCGCAGCCATGCTGAGCGGCTTGAGCATGCAGGCGACCGGCAGCATTGTGCCACCCGGCAACGCGACGGGGCCTGCCGACGGCTCCAGCCCCGCGGATCCGTTGGGCACGCGTGGAGACATGGATTTCTCGGTGAACGCGGGGCTGCGTGAGATCGACGCGCTGATCGGCCTGGTCCGGCAGCTCAGCCCGCTGCCCTTTCAAAAGACGGTGCTCCTTCTCAGCACCGGACTCACCCGGCCGCCCGATCAGTTGGAATACTGGGATTCGCTGATCCATCAGGCCACTAAGGGCGGCGTCACTTTTTATGCGATGGATGTCTGGGGGCTGGGCGTCTGCCAGGATTCGCCCAGTGACAGTTGTCTGGCCCCGCAGTCGGCGAGTGCGCCATCGGTCGCGATGCTGCATTACATCGCCGCACTGAGCCAGCAACAGGGCCCCGCGAGCATCGGACAGACCGCCGGGTCGTCCTCATCGTCCAACGCGGCGCATGGCCCGCCCCCCGTGTCTGCCGCCGCTGAAATGATGGAGTTGGCGCATCAGGACGACTATGTTAAGTTCACCATTTCGAGCGCCAACCGTCAGGAGGCCATTCGCGAGCTGGCCGAACGCACCGGCGGATTCCTGATCGCCAACACTAACAATACCGACAAGCTCCTGGCGCACGTGATGGAGGAAGTGGATACGCACTATGAGATCGCGTATCCGCCCACATCGGAGCGCGAAGACGGGCACTTCCGGAAGATCGAGGTGAAGCTGGCACGGTCCGGCTTGCGCGTGGAAACCCGCAGCGGTTACTTCGCCGTGCCCGACACGGGCGAAGGCCCGGTGACTCCCGAAGAAATGGCCGGACTGAAAGCGCTCGACACGCAGCCTCGGCCGCGCGCCTTCGAGTTCCTGTCGCGGGCTTATCGTTTCCGCGACGCTGGCGGCACGGCGCAGTATGCGATCACCTTCGAGATGCCCATCTCAAATCTGACGGCGACGCCCGTAGAAACCGGAAACAAGCGCCGGCTGCACGCTTCGTTGTTGGCGCTGGTGAAAAACGCGCAGGGACAGATCGTGGACCGGGTGAGCAAAGACGTCCCGTCGGAGGTTTCCGACGATCGCTTGGCCGCCGTGCAGGTGGAACTCATGACGTACCAGCACGCGGTGAACCTGGCGCCTGGACACTACACGGTTGAGGCAGCGGTGGTGGACCACGAAGGCAACCGGGCCAGCACCAGCGTTGTGCAGATCGACAATCGGGAGCAGCGGGGGGTGGGGCTGAGCGACCTCGCGCTGGTGCGGCGGCTGGAGAATCTCGGCCGCCCGCCCGACGCCGCGGACCCGTTTGAATACACGGGCAAGCGTGTGCTGCCCTTCGTGACGACCGATTTGTTCGCCGGCGCGCTCCCGTTTGTCTATTTCATGGTTTATCCGGAGCCGGAGAATCCCGCGATGCCTGAGCTGCGCGTGCAATTGCTGAAGAACGGCCGGCTGCTCGCCACGCGCAAGCCCGCGTTACCACCGCCGGACGCATCCGGCGGCATCCCAATGGTGATCGAGGCGACCGGCAAGCCGGGCAGTTATGAAGTGAGGGTAGCGGTCGCGCAAGGAGGCAGCTCGACGGAACGCAGCCTCGCGTATACCCTCGCCGGGAAATGATCCGGTACCGGGCCGGGCCGGTTTGACACGGCTTGACCGCCCTCCCGCAAGCATGCTAATTGCTAGTACTACTGGATTAAAAAGTGGGGCAACGGGTAAACATGCTTACATCCGGACTTCGCAAACAATTTCTGTTGTTGATGTTCTTGGCGCCGGCGGCCTGGGGCCAGCCGAAGCTGGATCTCGGCCTCGTCACGCGCATCAAGACCGAAGCCTACGATCATTCGAAAGTCATGGATCATCTCTCCTGGCTGAGCGACGTTTACGGCCCGCGGCTAACCGCCTCGCCCGAGTTCTTCCAGGCCGCCGAATGGGCCGCTGGACGGCTGCGCGAGATTGGTCTCAGCAACGTGCATCTGGAATCGTGGGGACCGTTCGGGCGCAGTTGGTCGGCCCAGCAGTGGTCGGTCGAAATGGTGGAGCCACGCTACGCGGTGTTGAACGCTACGCCGCTGGCCTGGAGCGCGAGCACCAATGGCCCCATCGCCGGTGAAACGATCCTGGCGCCGCTGAAGCGAACCTTCGATCCGAAGAAGGCGCGCGAGGAGTTCGCGGCGTATCGCAAGGAATGGACCGGCAAACTGCGCGGGAAGTTCGTGATGCTCCGGGACCCCAAGATTCCGGGCGAACAGAGCAAGCCGCAGTTCCGGCGTTACACGGATGCGGAGCTGGCAGACATCGCCAAGGCGCCGGAGCACGCCGCGAAGAACTACGCGAAGCTGGCGGACTTGAAATGGCCGGAAGATCCGGACGAACTCGGCAAATTCTTCGCGAGCCTGCCGGAATCCGTGTTCGACGAATTGTTCGATGCGGCAATTCAGTTGGCGATCGAGAGGAATCGCTTCTTCCTTGACGAGGGCGTGTTGGGCGTGCTGATGCGCGACGACCGGTCGCACGAGGGCACGACGAACGCCGAGCAGGCGGGATCTCATAAGAGCGCCGATCCGCTGGCGCCTCCCACGTTCGTGATTACGGCGGAACAGTACAACCGCATGGCGCGCGTGATGGAGAAGAAGACGCCGGTGCGGGTGCGCGTGTCACTCAAGGCGCAGGCCTCGGACGCGGATGTGAACTCCGCCAACATCGTTGGAGAAATCCCCGGCGGCCAGAAGAAGGACGAGGTGGTCATGATTGGAGGACACTTCGATTCCTGGCATGCCGGAACGGGCGCGACCGACAACGGCGCGGGCAGCGCGGTGATGATCGAAGTCATGCGTATCCTAAAGGCGCTGAACGTGAGTATGGACCGCACCGTTCGCATCGGGCTGTGGAGCGGCGAAGAGGAAGGACTGTACGGCTCGGAGGCTTACGTGAAGCAGCATTTCGGCGATTCCAAAACCATGAAGCTGATGCCGGAGCACGCCAAGCTTTCCGGCTATTTCAACCTGGATAACGGCAGCGGCAAGATTCGCGGCGTGTATTTGCAGGAAAACGATGCGATGCGCCCGCTGTTTGAAACCTGGCTGGCGCCGTTCCGCGACGAGGGTGCGACTACCATCACCATCAAGAACACCGGCGGCACGGACCATCTGTCATTCGATGCCGTGGGTCTGCCCGGGTTCCAGTTCATTCAGGACCCTCTGGATTACGGCAGCATCACGCACCATTCCAGCATGGACACTTTCGATCACGCGGTGGCGTCCGATTTGATGGAGGCTTCGGCGGTGATCGCGGCGGTGGTGTACCAGGCGGCCAACAGCCCGGAGATGCTGCCGCGCAAGGAATTGCCGAAGGCGCGGGAGTGAGTCTTGTGGGGCAGACCTCCAGGTCTGCGCGGGTCCTCCAGGACCCGCAGGCCGACGTGGACGTCGGCCGCAGGACTGGAGTCCTGCCCCACAGACTATGGCGCGACTGTAATCGGTTTGCCGGAATACTGGACCACTTTGTCCGGCTGCGCGGTCTGACCGATTCCGACGCCGTGGTCTTCGCTCACAAAGACGACCCGGAATGTGCGGGTTTGCAGCATGCCCGAAAACTGCCCTTTGCGCTCGCCGATGGTCAGGCTGTGCGTAGCATCGTCCCAATGACTGGGAATGGTGGCGTACGCGCCCTTTTCGTAATCGTAATTATCGTTCTCGTCTTCGTAGAGCGTAAAGCTGCCGTCGGCGCCGCGATAAACGCGCAACTCGATGGGGTCAGCGGGCTTTTCGGCGGCATACTCGACGTCCGGTCCCATGGGGACGATTGAGCCGGCGCGCACGTATAGGGGCAAGCGGTCGAGCGTGGCCGGCGCGTCAACGGATTTGCCTCCATCCGCCGCGTGTCCGCTCCAGAAGTCGTACCATTTTGTTTTCGGCAGATACAGGTGCCGCATGGTCGCGCCGGGTTCGGTGACCGGATTTACCAGGATTGCCGGTCCGAATAGAAACTGATCGCCTATATTTTGGGCGCGCACATCCGAGCGGAAATCCATGACCAGCGGGCGCATGGGAGTGTAGCTTTCGTTGGTCGTCATCCAGGCGACGGAATAGATGTAAGGCATCAGTTCGTAGCGCAGGCGGTCGAACTGAGTCAGGATCGATTGCGCTTCCGGTCCATAAGACCATAGCTCGTTCTGGTTGGTGGTGCGGGTTCCGTGCACGCGGAAGATGGGACAGAACGTGCCGTATTGAAACCAGCGCACGAATAGCTCCCGGTAAGCCGGATCGTTCGGGTTGCCGATGAAGAATCCGCCGATGTCCGTTGTCCAATAAGGAATGCCCGATAGCGAGAAGTTCAATCCCGCGGGTATCTGCCGTTTGTAGGTCTCGAAGTCGGAGAGAATATCGCCCGACCAGGCGGTCACCGCATTGCGTTGGGCGCCCGCGAAGGCGGAGCGAGAGAGGATGAATACCCGCTTGCGGTCGCTGGCCTTGCGCTGCCCGTCGTAAACCGCCGCGGTGGTCATCAGTGGATAGATGTTCGCGTAACGGGCTCCGCTGCCGATGGCGAGCTTATTGTTCAGCATCAGGCTTTCCTCGCGGCCCTCGGTTTCGGGTTCGGTGGTGTCGAGCCACCAGGCGTCCGCGCCGATCCGGAAAAGCGCTTTATCCATCAGGTTCCAATAGTAGGCGCGGGCCTCCGGGTTGGTGGCGTCGTACACGGCCATGCCGGCGGGGTGGTACGCGCGCACCTTGGTGCGATCGATAAAATAGCCGCGCTTGTCCATCTCCGCGTAGGTGGCGGTTCCGGGGTCGAAGTACGGCCACACCGAGATCATGAGGTGGAAATTGTTGTGATGCAGGTCGTCGATCATTCCTTTGGCATCGGGGTAATTCTTGTTGAATACGAACTCGCCTTTGGTGGTCCACCAGAACCAGTCCTGCACGATGTTATCGACCGGGATGTGCAGTTCGCGGTATTTGTGCGCCACCGCAAGTAGTTCCGGTTGCGACTGATACTTATTCTTGCACTGCCAGAAACCATAAGCCCACTTACCGAACATGGGAGCTTCGCCTGTAAGTTCCCGGTATCCGGCGACGATCTTATCGAAGTCCGGGCCGTAGAGGAAATAATAGTCGATCGTATCGGCCACTTCCGAGCTGATATACAACGCATGCACGAAACGGTTGTTGAACCGGCTTCGCGACGCATTGTTCCAGAACAGGCCATAGCCATTGCTGGAGAGCAGTAAAGGCACCGCGATGCTGGTATTGTCCTGGGATACATCGACCGTGTCGCCGCGATAATTCCACACGCCCGCCTGGTGCTGGCCAAGGCCGTAGAAAGCCTCCTCTGAGCCGTATATGGAAATATTGTCCTCGGCGCGATAGGTGTTTTCGCCGTTGACCGTTTCGGGGGTCATGGTCTTGGGTCCTTCTGTCACGAGTTTCCTGCCGGACAGGTCGCTGTAGGCGATGAGGCCGTCCCGGCGGGTGACAGTCACTTTGATTCGCGGAGTCACAAGGACGATTTCGGCGCTGGTCGTTTCCATCTTCCACTGCGGCGCGGGCCAGGCGGTCTTGGTGATCACATATTCGGTCTGCTTCGGAAACGAAGCGGTGGGCGAATACAGGACGTGGATGATGGAATCGGTCGAAACCTCGATCCGCATGGCGCCGGATTGCATGGTCAGTTGCACGCCGTTGGTCTGCTCGCGAACGCCGGTGACAGGGTTCAGCGGGATCCACTGGGCGGGGAGGCTGGCGGCGAGTGCCAGCAGCGCCAGCGAGAGGAACAGCGTTTTCCGCATAAACCGGATAGTATCAGAAGGTGGCGACGCGAGCGCAAACGGTTTCGGCGGCAGCGGGCATCCGGCGGCAGCTTTGCCCGAGATGCAGGGAGGGCCGGATTTTCCGCGGTCCTGTGTATCGGGCGCCGCTGGCGATGTTGGACAATTGTCCGGTTTGCGAGCTAAAGTTCGAGCGGGAGCAGGGCTACTTTCTGGGCGCGATGTACGTGAGCTACGGATTGTCGATCCCGCCGGTGCTGGTGCTCATACTGCTGATCCGGATGCTCAGCGGCTGGCCGTACGATGTGTCGATCGGGGCGGCCTTTGTCGCGTATCTGCCGTTCGTGCCGGTGGTGGCGCGTTTCGCGCGGGTCGTGTGGATGTATGTCGATCAGAGCTTCGACCCGCGTTAGCGCTCGCAGCCGGATTCTGGACTTCCACGCGACGATCAAACCATAACGTACAGCGGTCGAACGTTATATAATCAACTTGAAATGGAGGAACATGGCCACCGGGCTATCGGCGCTCACAACCGGCGGAACACTCTTGGCGGTGTTCTTGATCTTCACTGCTTCTGCCGCGGCTCAGACGACGTCACCGGCGCTGACCACGCTTTACAGCTTTGCTCAAGATCCTAATGATGGGTCCAATCCAAATGCGATCGTGATCGGCAGTGGTGGAGTGCTTTACGGCACTACGGAATTTGGCGGAACTGCGCGCCTTGGCGCAGTATTCGCGCTAACGCCGCCGGCGTCTCCCGGCGGCCCGTGGAGCGAGACCGTGCTCTACAGTTTCATGGGCGTCAGCGACGGCGTCCAGCCTAATTCTCTCACCATCGGCCCTGGTGGAGTCCTCTATGGCACGAGCGGAGGTGGCAGTCTAAATTTTGGCGCGGTGTTCGCGTTATTGCCGCCGACGCTTCCAGGCGCGCCGTGGAGCAAGATTGTCCTTCACACTTTCGCTGGCGGACCCACCGATGGAGCTGGTCCCAGCGCACTGGCGACCGGCCGTGATGGCGTCCTTTACGGTACGACCCTGAGCGGCGGAACCGGCTCGTGTGATCTGGGTTGCGGGACGGTCTTTTCGTTGAGACCCCCATTATCCGCAGGCCAGGCCTGGAGCGAAACCATCCTCTACTTCGGCAACTTCGCGGGCGGGAGCATTCCCGTAGGCGTCGTAATTGGCGGCGATGGCGTGCTCTATGGCGCGACCTATGAGGATGGAACCGGGGCCGCTGGCACGCTGTTCTCTTTGACACCGCCGGTCTCGGCCGGCGGCCCATGGAGCCAGGCTGTGCTCCATGATTTCGCCGGCGGCGGCGACGGGGTAAAACCATACGCGAACGTGGTGATCGGCAGCGGCGGGACACTCTACGGCACGACCGAATTTGGCGGAACCCAGGGTCATGGCACAGTTTTCTCGTTAACGCCGCCGACGTCTCCCGGCGGCCCGTGGACCGAGACCGTACTTAACAGTTTCCCCAGTCACCATCACGACGGGGGTGGTCCGATAGCAGGCGTAGTAATCGGCCGCGGCGGCGTGCTTTATGGTGCAACTCCTTACGGCGGAAGCTCGCTGGGTGGCACGGTATTCGCACTAACAGCGCCCGCGTCTCCCGGCGGCCCGTGGAGCGAGACTGTGCTCTATGATTTCTCCGGGGTCCCCAACGGGAACAAGCCTGATGCTCTCGCGATCAGTCGCGATGGCGTACTGTATGGTACCACCTAGTTCGGTGGAATCGCTTCATGCGCTCGCTCCGGTAGTCTTGGGTGTGGGACGGTGGTCTCTCTAAAGCCGTAACGCTTGCGGCATCGGCGCCTCGTCGGCTCGCTGCAAGACACGCCTCAAGAATCGATTTCAAATATAATGGCGGTGAATCGCGCGGCAGACGTTTTATGCCAGCAGCCTCGATTCCCGCGCCGCGTCCCCAGCCAATTCGGGACCGGCAATCGACCGCCGCGTCGCTCTTGGCCGCATCACCTGGACCGGACCCTTGCTTCTTGCCACGGGCCGCTGCGGGCTAATCTTGCTGGCGCAGGCCCTGGCCGCGGGGGTCTTCGCGCCGCGAGGCCACCCGGCGCCGTGGCGCGCCGCCGCCCCCTGGTGGTCGGTTTACGGAACACTCGTGGATCTCGGGTGTCTGGCCCTCATGTGGCGGTTCACGCGAGCGGAGGGCATCACTATCCGGGATTTGATCGGCGCTATCCGTTTGCGGCGCGACATCCTGGCCGGGTTAGGTTACTATACTACATCATGGGGCGAGTGCTCCCGGTGTGGGCCGTCGTCTACAGCCTAAGCGTCTGGTGGATGATCTGGTCGCCGACCGAGGAGATGACTTATCAGGCCTACGCCCTGCCCCGCATTCAGGCTTTGTCGGGGCGGACCTGGGTGGCGATGGTGGTGGTCGGCTTCTGGTGGGCGCTGCAACACAGCCTGCTGCCGTTCCTGCCGGATTGGCGCTCCGCGCTGTGGCGCAGGCTCTCTCGGCATCCCGTGTCAAGATTGCGTGCGCTACACCGCGCGGCGAAACTGCCGCCGGCTTCTGGGCGCGAACGACCGCACGTGCCGCTGCAGGGGCCGGAGCGAGGCGGAGGGAATCTCGACGACTGGAGCCGCGGTCTTCTGCTCGCGGCACACGTCGGGCGAAACCTGGCGGCGAACCAACCGGGTGGCCAGTATGCGCTCGATGTGCGCAATATCCGCACGCTCGGCGCGCGTGGCGAAGGTCGAAGCCGTTCCGCCGGCGCCCGCGCGTCCCGTGCGGCCGACGCGGTGAATGAAGTCCTCCGGAACTTGCGGAAGATCGTAGTTCACTACGTGCGAGATGCCTTCCACGTGAATGCCGCGCGCCGCGATGTCGGTCGCCACCAGGACACGATAGTAGCCGTCCTGGAAGCCGCGGAGCGCCTGGGTGCGTTGGTTCTGGCTGCGGTTGCCATGGATGGTCGCGGTCTTTACGCCGTCGCGCGATAGTTTCTTCGCGAGGCGGTCTGCGCCGTGTTTGGTGCGGGCGAATACCAGAAACGAACCCTGCTCGTCTTGAAGCATCATTTGCAGAAGACCCAGCTTGCGGTCCGGCTCGACTTCGTAGAGATGCAGATCGATCTTGTCGACGGGTTTGGTGGTGGAGCCGACCTCCACGCGCACGGCATTGCGGACGTGCGTTTCCACCAGGTGTTTGACCGAGCTTTCGATGGTGGCCGAGTAGAACAGCGTCTGGCGCTCGGTTGGGATGACCGCCATGATCCGTTTGATGGTCGGCAGGAAACCCATGTCGAGCATGCGGTCGGCCTCATCCAGAACGAGGATGCGAACGTTGCCGAGGGCAACCAGCCCGCGGCTGAGAAAATCGTAGAGCCTGCCGGGCGTGGCGACAAGCACTTGCACACCCTTGCGAATGGATTGCAACTGCGACCCCTCGCCGACGCCGCCGATCACGACAGCGGCGCGGACGGTGCTGCCCGCGGCCATTTTGGCGAAGGTCTCGTGGATTTGCAGCGCGAGTTCGCGGGTGGGGCTGAGGATGACAGCCCGAACGCCGGAACGCGATGGTTCTTTTGCGAGGATGTCGATTATGGGAAGGACAAACGCGAGCGTTTTGCCGGTCCCGGTTTGCGCCGTTGCTACCACGTCGCGTCCGGCCAGCGCGGGCTCGATGGCCTGGGCCTGGACGGGGGTTGGCTCCTTAAAGCCGTTCTTTACTAGATTGCTCTTCAAGAGAGCAGAGAGAGGGAATTCAGAGAAACTTTTCATTTTTGAGTTTTGCGGAGGAGAATCGACGAGCCGACTACCTGAGGAAGGGAGAGGGGGTTGTGGATCAACTTCCAGTAGATTCGACTATAGCACACTATGTGGGAGTGCTGGAAAGCGGGGCGGATCCGGGGGACCCGCGCAGACCAGGTCGCAGACCAGGGGTCTGCCCCACTGAGTGAAGCAGGGCGCGCACCGCGTCCAGCGCAAGCATGGCGGCGTGCTTGGATTCGGAGCTGAGGCCGCCGACCGCGTTCTCTACATCGACAGGGCGGAGGGCGGCGATCTCCGGCGTGGTCTTGCCTGTCAGTAACTCGGTCAACGCAGAGCCCGCCGCGATGGAGGCCGTGCAGCCGCGCGTTTTGTAGCGGGCCTGGGCTACGCGGCCGTCCTGGAACTCGACCGAGAGGCGCAGAATGTCTCCGCAGACCGGATTGGACACTTCCACCGTCACCGCCGGCGGTGGCAGTTCGCCCACGTTACGGGGGTTCTGGAAGTGATCGAGCAGGCGCGTGGAGTACATTTATGCTCCAATGATCCTAATGCGGCAGTATTTCCCGATCCTCAAGGAACGCGTGCGCGCGCGGGAGTTCAACTCGCTTTTTCTGTTTGTCACTTCGCGTTGCAATTCGCTCTGCCGCACCTGCTTCTATTTTGACAAGCTTAACAGCCCGGACGACCTCACGACGGCGCAAATCGAGCGCATCTCGGCCACCGCTCCGCCGTTCCGCAAACTGTGGCTGTCCGGCGGCGAGCCCTTCCTGCGCGAGAATCTGGCCGAAATCGTGGCGCTGTTCGTCGAGCGCAAAGGGGTCCGCAACGTCAATCTGCCGACCAACGGACTGCTGCTCGAGAAGATCTTCCGCATCGTGGACCGAATGCTGGAGCTTTATCCGGAGGTGGCCATCGACCTGAACTTTTCGCTCGATGGCCTCACCAACACGCACGATTCGATCCGCGGCGTGCCGCATAATTTCGTGAGCACGCTGGCCACCATCGAACAGGCGGAGCGGCGCTATGGCGGCGTGCGGCGGCTGCGGCGCAACGTGCTGACGGTGATCACGCGCGAGAACTACAACGAGATTGTGGCGCTGGGCTTGCACCTGATGGAGCAGTCGCATATCGACGGGCAATATTTCGAAGTCGTGCGCGGCGCCGCGCCCGATCCCAGTCTGAAGCAACTGACGCAAGCGGGCGTAGCCGCCCTGCACCGCCGCCCGGCCCTGAGGGGCCCCCCCGTTCCATCGCCATTATGCCGGCAAGCTTTTCCCGGCACCTGCCGTCAGGCGTGCGGCATTTCGCGAAGATGTATTACTTGGGCAACCTGCGGTTCCACTTCGACCTGCACGAGCAGTGCCTGGAATCCCCGAAGAAATGGCCGATGCCTTGCACGGCCGGCGAAACCTCCATCGTGATCGATCACAACGGCCGGTTCCGCGCCTGCGAAATGCGCGGCATCGTGGGAGACCTGGCGGATTTCGATTTCGACGTGCGGCGCGCCCTGAAGTCGGAAGCCATGGGCGTGGAGGTGTGCGCCATCCCCGCGGCGAACTGCTGGTGCACGCATAGCTGCTTCATCCAGGACAGCTCCAAGTTTCAGCCAAGCGTGCAACTTTTCCACATCGCCTGGGCCTGGTTCCGGCAACGTATCGACAGGCTACCGGAGCTGCCGGCAGCGGAGCTGGAGCGGTTCAAGGCGCTGGAGTTGGCCTGACTTGACTACCGTCGTGGCGGCCATCATTCAACGCGGCGGCCGCATTCTGATTTGCCGAAGGAGCGCGGCCCAGGCGCATGCTCTGAAATGGGAGTTTCCGGGCGGCAAGGTCGAAGGGGGCGAACATCCGCCACAAGCGCTCGGCCGCGAGTTACAGGAAGAACTGGCCGTGCGCGCGCGGATCGGGGATGAGGTGGAGCGCTACGAGTTCTGCTACCCCGGCAAAAGCGCGATTCTGCTGATCTTTTACGCTGTGACCGATTTTGCCGGCGAGCCGCGCAATTGCGTGTTCGAGGAGATCCGATGGGTGGCGCCGGGCGAACTGCCGCAGTTCGATTTTCTGGAGGGAGACGTGGAATTCGTGAAACGCTTGGCCCAATAAAAGCAACCACAGATGGACACAGATGCACACGGATAAAACCGGTCCTTATCTGTGTGCATCTGTGTCCATCTGTGGTTGCTTTTATTGCGGCAGCCGCACGTCCACGTTCCGCTCGCGATTCAACTGCGAGGTCAACTGGCGGTCCACCAGCGACAGGGACACCTGGTTGTGGACGTTACCCGAAGTGAAATAGTGCAGCGTGTCGCCCTCGGTGTAATACGCCACGGCCGAGTAGACGGTGTGGTCCTTGAACGCGATCAGGTAGTAGGAGGGATCGCTGGGGGCGGTATCGCTATTTGAGGGCGCCTGGTAGTAATGGAAGTTGGAAGCCGCGGCGTCGGGTGGCGGTCCCTGATCGGTGGGGGCCGGGCCGAAATACTGGTTGATCACGACGGGCGGTTGCGCCGGCGGATTGCCTCCGGTGACATCGGAAGGCGGCTGGTCCGGCTGCGCGGGTCCGTAGCCGTAACCGTATCCATATCCGCCGATGTAGACCGGGTAAGCATAAATGCCTGAGGCGTTGCTGCGGCGATAGCCGTGGCCCGCGCCGCTATAGGAGCGGAAGCCGGGGACCAAGCTGCCATAACGGTTGGCGGCCACCGTGCTGGCGCCGGACGAAAATGCGGCGGAGCCTCGGGGGATAGCTGGAGAGGCCACGTTGCCCCACGGATTGCCGCCGGCCGGAGCATGCCCCAGGCCCGGAAAAACGACGTTGCCAAAGCCACCGACAGACCAGTATTGGGCGGAGAGCGGTCCAACGGCTAGAAACGCGACGAAGACTGCGCCGAAAAGTTTCATGGCACCCTCTGATTCAGCTTACCACTGGTAGGTGCTGGGTTCGCCAACATCGACAGGCTGAAGCCTGTCCGACCTACTTTTTGGGCGGCGCGGCGGCGGGCTTGGCGGCCGCCGCGGGCGGGGGCGTGGCCGGCTTGGCGGACGAGGTAGCCGACGGCGAATTCTTATCGTACAGGGCGATGATGTCCTGCGTGATATCGATGCTGTTGGCGGCGTAAATCACCGGCGTCTGCTGCGAGCTCACATCCACGATCAACGTGTAACCGTTCTCCTTGGCGTACTTGTCGATCACGGCTATGATGCGCTGCCCCAGCTCCTGCATGATCTTGTTCTGCTCCTGATCGAGCTCCGCCTGGGCATCCTCGGTCTCGCGGTTCAGAGACTTGGTGTTCTGATCGATTTCACGCATGAGCTTCTGCTTGGCTTCCTCGCTCATGGTGTTGGTGCCCTTGCGCAGTTGGTCCTGCAGTTGCGCGATAGTGCTCTGTTTCTTCTCCAGGTCGCTCTTTTTGGGCGCAAATCTGCCGGTCAGGTCGGCGGCCGCCTTCTGCCCATCCTTGGTGCTGATGATGCAGTTCTGGAAGGCGATGATCCCGACCTTGGTCTGAAGCGGGGTCTGAGGCGGGGTCTGCGCCGAAGTCTGCGGCGGCGCCCCGGTCTGGGCCTGGGACAGCATGGCCGCCCCCAGAGCGATGGCGGGTAGAAAAACGCAATTCTTGGTCAAGCTGAAACTCCTTGAATTTGTTTCGATACTAACATATTGCAACAAGGGGCAACAGGGCCGTGCCTTCAAAACGTCCGGCCGATGGTGAAGCGGAACAGCGAGTGCTGCTCGAGGAACGGGTAGGCGTTGCCGTAGTTAGCCACGAAGCTATTGAGGAACGTCGTTTGGTTCGGGAACATCGAGCGGTCCGCCACGATGGGCGGTTGCAAATACTCCCGTACCAGCAGCGGGTTGTACGCCCAGTAGACACGGAAAGGCGCTTGCACCACTGGCAGGAGCACTTGCAACTCCAGACCGGTGGACATGCGCGGGGCCTGCGTCCCCGGGTACACAATAGCCTTACCCTGAAAGCCGGCGGTGGGGTATTCGTTATTTAGATAGGCGATGCGGCTCGGATCCATGGTCAGTTCGCCGGGACGCAGGATTCTATTGATACCGGCATCCGCGAAAATCGCCAGCACCACCGGCCCGAAGATCGGGATACGGTACTCGAAATTGCCGACCACGTGCGTGTCGCCGCCGGGGAAGGCGAGCTGGTAGATCGGTGCGTTCATGGTCACGTTGGTGGGGACGAGAACCCCGTAGCTGTTTTTGACGAGCGCGGTGCGCTGCGAGCCATCGTTGTTCAGCACGTTGACGCTGGCTTCGCTGGGAATGAAGGCAATGGGACTGATGCCCCAAATCTGGAAGCCGCGGATATCCTGTTCGCCGCCGATATAGGTGCGGGAGAAGGGAGGAATCTCCTTGCCGCCGTAACCGGTGATCATGGAGGCGAGGAGATGAAAAGCCAGGATGTTCGACTTATGCCAGGGCGCGGGTTTGAAGTACTTGCCCTCTATGACCGGTTGGATGGTATTGACGTTGCCTCCCAGGAAACTGCCGGCGAACGTGGTGGAGATAAACAGGCTCTTGCCACCCGTAGGCGTGATGGGATGGTTCACGGTGTTGTATGAAAACGAGGGCACAATGCGGCTGGTGCGGATGCCTTGCAGGGCGTTCGGGCCGACGATTCCGCTGAAATTGATGTAATCGAAGTAAGACGTCGCGGCGGTAGTCTCGGTCTTGACGTCGGAGATGTCGTAGCCGTAAGTGATGCCGAGGCGGGAAAAGCTGCGCCGCAAAGGATAACTGGCCGACACCGAGAAGCCATGTCCGGTCTGGATGTAATTCAACAAGTTATTGGAGCCGAGCGCGTTGAACAGCGGGATTAGGTTTTGACCGGCGAGGATGGAAGCCTCGCGGCCCTGGTTGTAATCGAACCGGGTCAGGTGGGCTTCGAAGCCGAGCTGCAGCGGACGGTCCAGGAAGTACGGCTCCGTGAAACCGGCCGACACGCTGCGCATGCGCGTACCCAATTGCGAGCTGAGGGAAAGTGTCTCGCCCAATCCCAGGAAGTTGTTGGTGGCATAGTTCAACCCCACGAAACTGCCGGCGATTCCGGAGACGCCTCCATTGAGGCCGATGGTGTTCTTGCCGCGCTCTCTGACCTTCAGGGTGATATCCACGGTGCTGGTCTGGGTGTTCCGCTTGATGTCGGCGGATTCTTCGGCTTTCAACGCCTCGAAGTAGCCGAGTTGATTCAAGCGCAGGATGCTCAACTCCCAGAGACGATTGTTGAAGATGTCTCCCTCATCCAGCATGATCTCGCGGCGGACGACTTTGTCGCGCGTGGTGACGTTGCCCGAAAAATCGATGCGGCGGACGAAGAATTGCTTGCCCTCGTCCGCGGTGAGCGTGAGGTCGATTTTGTCCGTGTTGGGGACGGGATCGAAATTCGGCTCGGGCACGAAATCGATATAGCCGAACTCGCCGTAGAGTTTGCGCAGGTTATCCAGACCCTTGCGCAGCTTGGTGGTGGAGAAGGGATCGCCTTCGCCCATGCTGAACAACGGTCGCATCAGGGTTTCCGGCGTGCGGAAGAGCTTGACGCCGACGAAGGTAATTTTGTTGAGGCGGTACAAGCGGCCTTCCTCGACCGGCACGGTGATATCCATGGCCTTGCCGGGATTGTTCTCGTGAATCAGGGGAAGCTTGAAGCCGTGCCCGCCGGTATTGACCAATTCCGTTTTCTGGTCGAGAACCTTGGCCATGAAATAGCCTTTCGATTGATACGCGTCGCGGATGCGCTCCTTGTCTTCTTCCAGCTTCGAGGAATCATAAGTCCGGGCAAAGATATTTTCAAACAGGATGGAGTAAGGGATGCCGTAGTCGTGCGTGTTCTTCATGGCGCGGATCACGTCGCGTTCGCTGAAGGCCTGATTGCCCACAATGGCGATCTTGCCGACCTTGATCTTGGGACCTTCGTTGATTTTGAAAACGATTTCGAGCGAGGAGGGCGGGATCTGTCGCACTTCGGGCTGGACGGTGGCGAACTGCCGGCCGCGCTCGGACAGGTATTCCTTAATTACCACGGCGGCGTGTTGGACCTTGTTGGGATCGTACTGCGACTCGACCGAGAGGCCCACCTTGCGCTCTTTGAAGCGATCCAGGATTTCCGAGACGGTGAGCGATTTGTTGCCTTCGTAATTGATGGAGCGCACCACGCGGCGCTCAGTGATGACGAAGCGCACGTTCAGGCCGCCGGCGGTACCCGGCTCAGTTTCCATGCGGATATCGTCGAAGCGGCCGCTGTTCCACAGCGCCATGAAGTCGCGGTGCAGATCCTCCTCGTTGTAGATGTCGCCTTTCTTGGTGCTGATGAGGGCGCGCAGAGTATCCTGCGGCACGCGGCGCGCGCCGGGGAACGCGATCGCTTCGATCACTTGCCCGCCGGGCTGCGCTTTGGGCTGTTCCGCGGGTTTGGGAGCTTCGAGAGCGGGCTGCTGAGGCGCCGGTTGCGCCGGCTTGGTCTGTTGGGGCTGGGCCGATTCGGGCACGGTTTCGAACGGATTCGGCGGCTTCTTCTCCTGCGTGGGCGGCGGCTGCGGCGGCGGCTGTTGGGGCGCGGGCGGATTTTGAGCCCGTGCGTTGGAAGCTATGGCGGCGCAGAAGCAAAGAAGGGCAATCGACAGGCAGGCACGCCTGTAACAAATCATGAAAACATACCTTTCCACTCTGCGCTGTTAGGGAGACGTAGATTTCCGGGAAACAGTTTCACTAGAGCTATGCCAGGTCGCAGATTGAGCAAACGTCCATTCTAGCCAATGCGGAGGGCGCGTACAACGAGGCGGAGTTGGCACAGGTGTGACGGGCAGGCACAGCCAGAGCCAGGAGTCGGGAGACAGGAGGCGCGTGGGGCAGGACCAGCCCTGCGGCCGACGTCCACGTCGGCCTGCCGTGCCCGGATGGCTGATTTCGAGACGCCAAAAGCGGGTCCTGGAGGACACGTGCACAGTCGAAAACCCACCGTAAGTTATGGAAAGCTCGTCCGGGCGGCCTGAGAGGCCGCCGCAGGCCGAGGGCCTGCCCCACGGCGGGGTTTTCATCACGATTCGTGTGCCGCTGGCCCATCCTGAGAGACCTGGATGTCTGCCCCACGCGCCGCGCCACTTCCGGGCAGACTGGTCCCACAAGCGGACAGGTGGCCAGGCAATTCTCATGCGCCTGTAAGGAGTTACGATTGGAATGAGAGTTGCGGGTCCTGATATTGCCATGCCTTCCATCATGAAGGACGTCACGTTCGGATTGCGGATGCTGCGCCGCAACCCCTGGTTCACGGCCGTCGCCGTGCTCACGCTCGGCTTGGGCATCGCGGTGAACAGCACGGTGTTCAGTTGGATCGATTCCGTCCTGCTCCATCCGTTTCCCGGCGTCGGCAATCCGGGGGAACTCGCCCTCATTGAAACCGTCACCCCCACCGACGAATATCTGGTCGCCACGTCCTACCTCGACTACCGCGACTACCGGGACGATCTGAAGCTGGTCTCCGGAGTGGCCCTCGGACGCTTCACTCCCCTGAGCGTCGGGGCCGACGGAAAAACGGCGCGCGCGTGGGCGGAACTGGTCTCGGCGAACTACTTCGATGTGCTAAGGGTCAAGCCCGTGCTGGGCCGCACGTTTCTCCCCGAAGAGGGCGGCGACCTGGAAGGCGGCGCACCGGTCGCCGTGATCAGCTATCGCACTTGGCAGCACCGGTTCGGCGGCGACCCGAAGGTGCTAGGCAAAACCATCCGTCTGAACCGTCATCCTTTGACGATCGTCGGGGTGGCGCCCCGCGAGTTCCACGGCACCCTTGCCGGCGTGCTCTTTGACGTCTGGATCCCGGTCACGATGGCCACCGCGATGGGCACCGGCGACGGCACCCTGCACTACCGCGCGACGCGCGACGAGACTTCCACGATTGTGCGGCTGAAGCCGGGCGTGAGCATCGAGCAGGCGCGCGCGGAAGCCGCCGCGCTCGGCAAACGGCTGGCGGCGCTGTACCCGGCCACGAACCGCGGGGTCGACCTCACGGTTACGCCGCTCTGGAAGGGGCATCTCGGTGCGCAGGGCATGCTGCTCCAACCCCTGCGGATTCTGATGGCGCTCTCCCTGCTCCTCCTGCTGATCGTCTGCGCTAACGTCGCTAACCTGCTGCTGGCCCGCGCGGTATCCCGCCAGAGGGAGTTCGGCATCCGGCTGGCGTTGGGCGCCCGGCGTTCCCGCCTCGCGACTCAACTTCTCATCGAGACCCTGCTGCTCGCCGCCGGCGGCGCGGTGACCGGGGTCACGCTGGTTCTTTGGATCGCTCCGGCACTCATGTTCCTGCTTCCCGTCAACGACATTCCGCTGGATCTGAGTGGCGGATTGAGTCTCCCGACCCTCGCTTTCACGCTGCTGCTCGCCGCCGCCGCGACGTTGCTATCCGGCACGGCGCCGGCCCTGATCACCGCCCGCTCCAGCCTGAATGAAACTCTCAAGGAAGGCGGCCGCAGTGCAGGCACCGGCTCCGGATCGCGCCGCCTGCGCGGTCTGCTGGCGATATCGGAAATGGCCCTGGCCATGGCGGCCCTGGTCGGCGCCGGGCTTTTCTACCGAAGCTTCCGGAACGCCACCGGCATCCAGCCGGGGTTTGACCGGACCAATATCTCCGTGTCGCAATTCTATCTCTCATATGCGGGCTACTCGGCCGAGGAGCAGCGCGACTTCTGCCGGACTCTTCGCGAGCGGCTGGTGTCGAAACCCGGCGTGATCGGCGTGACCTACTCCGATGTAATCCCGATGTCGACGGCCTCCGGGACAGGCTCCACGCCGTGGCATCAGGTCGACGTGGAGGGATATGCACCCGCGCCTAATGAGCAGATGATGATCCATCGGGCCACCGTTCCGCCGGGCTACTTCAACCTGCTCGGCATCCGGATGCTCGAAGGCCGCGACTTCACCGAACGCGACGCGGCCGGAGCGCCCAGGGTGATCGTGGTCAATGAGACCTTCGCCAAGCGCTTCTTCAACGGCCGAAACGCGATCGGCCGTAAGGTCCGGTATGCGGGCCTGCCGGCAACCGTAGTGGGGCTGGTCAAAGACAGCAAGTACCACACCCCGATCGAGGGCCCCACCCCGTTCTTCTACATTCCGTTCCGCCAGTGGTTCGCGCCCGGCCTGAACTTTTCGGTCTTCATCAAAACTCTTGGCGACCCGTCGCGCATGACACCCGTTCTGCGCCAGGAGGCCCTGGCGCTCAACCAGGATGCGGTGTTCAGCACAAGGTTATTGTCCGAAGCGACCACCAGATCGCTATTCCCGGAGCGCGTAGCGGCCAGTTTCCTGGGCGTGGTGGGCGGAATCGCAATGCTTCTGTCGGCCATCGGCTTGTACAGCGTGATGAGCTACGCCGTGAGCCAGCGCACGCAAGAGATGGGAATTAGGATGGCGCTGGGTGCGCGGCCAAGCGACGTGATCGGCCTGGTGCTGCGGCAGGGCCTGCGGCTGATCGTTCCGGGGCTCGTCGCCGGAAGTGTCATCGCCCTGGCGGCGGCGCGTATCGTCGGCGGAATGCTGGTGAATGTCAGCGCCTCCGATCCGCTCACGTTCGCGTCCGCAGCGGCGTTCCTCGCGCTGGTAGCTGCGCTCGCCACCTATCTGCCGGCGCTGCGGGCCACGCGCGTGGATCCCATGGCCGCCTTGCGCAGCGAGTAGGGCGGGCGTTGTTCGTGGGGCAGGACTCCACCAGTCCTGCGGCCGACTTCCACGTCGGCCTGTTGCATGAAGAGCGGGTCCTGGAGGACCCGCGCAGGACTGGAGTCCTGCCCCACGAAGTTCAAAATAGGGTCAATTCCAGGGGCGCACCGGCGGCGCAGCCAAGCAACTTCGCAGCCGACGCCTGGCCTACGGAGATCTCGTAGTAGCCCGTGCTGCCCAGGATAAGGAAAGCCTCGCCGGGGCCGCGCTCCGCGTAGTGGCGCGCGAACACATTGATCCGCTGCGGACCCACGGCCATCTCGAACGCGCGTTTGTCCAGGTCCGCGAAGTCCTCCACAGAGAAGTTGGTGACAAGGTTGCCGAAGCGGTCCACCTTCAGGATGGCGCCCGTCCAGGCGTGGCGTCCGGTGCGCGCCGGTTTATCGAAATCGAGGCGCAGATAGTCCGCGATGGGCTTGCCGAAGCGCGCCGCAAGGACGCCGCCCGCCAGATGCGCGGCCACTGGCGCGAAGATATCGCGGCCGTGAAACGTGTTACTGACCGGCTGCAGAAAGTAGCGGTCGCTCGAGATCGCGCGCACTTTGTGCTTTTCGCGCGCGTAGACCATGGAAAGCACGCCGTTATCGGGCGCCACGAAGTATTGGCTCGCGGCCTGCGCCAGGATGGGGCGGCGGGAAGTGCCCACGCCGGGATCGACCACCACCACGTGCACGGCGCCGCGCGGAAAATAGCGGTACGCCTGAGAGAGCGTGAAGGCGGCCTCGGCGATCTCGAAGGCGCCCACGCCGTGGCTGATATCCACGATGCGCGCGCGCGGGCAGATGGAAAGGATGACGCCTTTCATGGCG
>CABEEC010000459.1_pt1 | contig 26167 bp, 15 predicted proteins | sample 3423191 | NCBI WGS metagenome assembly CABEEC01 (sample SAMEA5534333, study PRJEB31848) | metagenome | biome: tundra; feature: field; material: soil | place: USA | collected 2013-05 | depth 0.15 m | reverse complement strand
CACTTCCACCGTTTGGGTGAGCGCGCCAACCTTCAGGGATACGGTTATGTCAGTGACACGTGCGACCTGCACGAGGATAGGGCTGACCACTTCTTTCGCAAAACCCTCTTTCCCAACGGTCAAGGCGTAGTTCCCGTTGTTCAGGTCGACGAAACGATAGGTGCCGCCCTCCGCCGTAGTAGCGCTCCGCAGGTCGTTAGTGCCGAGATCGCGAAGTTCCAGACTGGCGGCGGGAATCAGCGCGCCCAAGGAATCGGTTACCGTAACGCTCACCGCTCCCTGGGAAGACTGGGCCCAGATGCTCGGAGCGGCCAGCAGAAGTATTCCAACGCAGACGGCGGTTAGCCGTATGAGACTCGAGGAACAGGATCTGGACATCAGAAACCTCCTTAATTTCGGAACTTGACGCAGGCGCTCGCGGGCAATTCGAAGTTGCCCGAAACCAACTGACGTCACAACGTATAGATCATAGATTTACGATAACGTTGAGCGACTATACAAATTTCTGAGACCCGATGTCAAGGGGGCGGCGCAAAATGTCGGCGTACCCGCGCAAGGTCCGCGAAATTCAGATGAGACGTCGTCAAAAAGGTAGGCGGTGAAGCTCTCGGGCGCCATCGGCGACTCCTCCGTTCGCCGGTCCGCCCGGTGCTCGCCCGCCGCAGGCTTTGCCGCTTGACCGCCGGCTTTTTCCACGGTGAACTGTGTGATCTCCTGCCGCTTGCCTTTGTCGAAGAGCTGGAAATCGTCCCTCGTCAGGTTCCCAACGGCCTGTCCCTTCGAATCGCGCACCACGGCCGGGACCATCACTAAATGCACCCCAGCCTTGAAGGTGACGGTAGCGTCGCCGGACTGCGCAATCATCTGGCCCATGGCCAAAAGGAAGGAAATGATCGGAAAGAAGAAAGCCGCCGTCTTGCTGGCGCTCCGAAAAAGTCCGCCACGCGAATCCACGATTGCCTCTTCGATGTTCATTTGAAAAACTGTTACCCGATGCTTTGTCCATCCTGCCGATGCCGAGGGCCAGCACCTCCTGTCCCTGGATGTGCTCGCCATACTTCACCAGAACGCGTGCGCCGTTCGCGCCGCAACTCGACTTTAGGCCGATCGACCTGAAACTATACCCTATCCATCGCCTTACTAATTCAGCCGTTCGGGAAGTAGCCCGGCCTCCGTCGTCCGCGATCGCGGGCTACGCGCATTTGTCGAGCTCGAAGACTCCATCCGCATGTTTTCGGCGTCGGCCACGGTCGGATGCGGTAGCTGCGAAGTGCACCATGCCCCGGCGTTCGTTACCTGCTGCCGTTCGGTTTTTTAGCGATGCTTCAGCATCGGGGTTATCTTAACGCTCAGATTGTCTAGCTATCCCGGGAGGTTACCCCAGACGCCGTCGCAAGCGCCGACAGGGTGGCCATGCTGGCGGGATAGAGCGGCGGCCGGGCGTTGCTCTGCGGCCATGGCCAGCCGCGAAGGAATTGGAGCGACGGTCCGCAGACGCGCCCTTGACAAGGTCCCATGCCGCAGCGCGTTTGCAGCTTTGCATCGCGCCCGTCGCTGCGACGCGCGGTGGCGCCGAAGCACACGTCCTCGCAGCGGCAGACCATCGTGTCCTCGCGCGGCATGCTCCGCAGCTCTTCGTCCAGGGCGAAACACGCGGCCAAATGCTCGGAGAAGCGGTCGAGCGCCCGGCGTTTCCGGAACAGCGAGTACGCGCGGGCGGTGGCGCCGGCGGCTGCATGGCCCGCCACTTGTCCCTCCACTAGGCTGCGCTCCAGGCCGCCGATGCCCGTCGGCTCCCCCCCGCAAAAGATGTTCGCGATCGACGTGCGCTGCCATTCGTCCACCTTCACGAAGCCGTCGCGAATTTCGCAGCCAGCGAGGGCAGCCAGCTCGACATTGGGCACCAGGCCAAATCCGCAGGCCAGATAATCGCAGACGAAACGCTGCGTTCCCTGTGGGGATCGCAGCAGCACACTCGACACCGTGCTACCGCCCTCGGCCGCGATGGGCCACGCCCTCGTGAGAATGGGAACACCGCGCAGAGACCATTGGAGGCGCGCCGCCTGCGCGAGCTTTCGCGGGCTTCCCGCGAGCGTCGCGGCAAATCGCGCCAGCCGCGAGAAGGGCGCCTGCTCGGCGACGGCCCCCACGAGTGCGCCGCACGCACGCAGGTGCGAGGCGACGGCGAGCAGCAGAGGCCCCGACCCGGCCAGTACCACGCGCTTGCCCGCGATCGGAAATCCGCCATGCACCAGCGCCTGGAGACCGCCCGCCCCTGTCACGCCGGGCAGCGTCCAGCCGGGAAACGGAAGAAACAGTTCGCGGGCGCCGGTGGCCAGGATGAGCTTTCCATAGTGGATCAACAGCGGCTCGCAATCGCGCTCGGCCAGCAGCAGGCCGGGGCCGATGGGTGCGATGGCGCGCGTTGCCGTATACACGCGCGCTCCGGAGCGGGACAGCCGAACCATCCAGTCCCTTTTGCTGCCGCCCGGCGTCTTCTCCTCGCCTCGCCAGATCTGGCCGCCGGGTGCGGGATTGTCATCGAGCAGTACCACGGACGCCCCGCTCCCGGCGGCTGCGCAAGCCGCGGCGATGCCGGCCGGTCCGGCACCGGCGATCAGGATCGAACAGTGTTCCTCAGCCAGCATCGGTGATAATCTCCATTCCCGGGCGGCAAACTACCTGACAGGTGCGGACATGCTCGTGGCCATCAATGCTCGCGCGGCATTCGAAACAGATTCCCATGCCGCAAAGCGGTCCGCGCGGCTCGCCCGTCACCGAGGTCCGCGTCGCCGTGAAACCCGCGACCAGAAGCGCCGCCGCGGCGGATGTCCCGGCCGCTACGCGCACAAGTCTGCCGTTCACCACAATATCGATGCTCTCAAGCATGCGCGCGCACTCCGGTGCGGGATGGCAAGTAGGGTTCCGGCGGAATGGCCGGCGCACGGCCGGCGATCTGCGCCGCGACCAACTCCGCGGTGGCAAGCGCGGTGGTGATGCCCAGTCCTTCGTGACCAGTGGCGAGCGTCACGCGATCCACCGCCTCGTACGGTCCGATCAACGGCAGCTTGTCTTCAGTGGCGGCGCGGAATCCGGTCCAGACGCGGATCACGGAAAGCCGATCGAGAGCCGGCATGAACAGCGCGGCATGCCGGATCATGCGTGCGAGCAGCGCCCAATCGACGCCCGATGTCTCGTCCCCGAACTGGCGCGAAGAGCCGAGCAGCACCTGGCCCGTGGCCCGCGGCTGCGCGTTGAAGGCGACTGATTCCAGCGACGCCTGGTGTGCGCTCTTCATATATCCGAGTTCGACGACCTGATGGCGCACGAATCCCGGATAGCGGTCCGTGATCGCCAGATGTCCCTTGCGCGGCCGCACGCCCAGTCCGGGGAAGATCCGCGCGGCGCCGCATCCGAGCGCGCAGACAACTTCTCCGGCGTCAATGCGCTCGCCATCGGCCAACCTTACGCTTCCCGGGCTTACGTCCGTTATGGGCGCGCACAACCGCAACTCGACCGATTCCGCGGCGCGTCGCAGAAGCCAGGGCACAATGGCGGGCGCGTAGACGACGGCGTCGTCGGGAACCAGCAGACCTCCGGCCAGACCGCTCCGCAGGTTCGGCTCGGCTTCGCGCAGCGCGGCGGAATCCAGGATTTCCGTACAAATTATCGGCAAGCCGTTCAAATTCTGACCCACCTCGGCGGCGCGCGACCCTCCGCCGAGGTCGATAACCTGCTGGCTCAAGCCTTGATTGGCGATCGCCAGCCGGAACCCGCACTGCAGGCACTTCAGGATGCGGCGCAACTCTCGCCGAAAAACGAAAAGCTTTATCTCCTGGTTTCCGAAGCCTGCTTGGATGAGGGTTTCTATGAGCTCGGCATCCAGGTGCTCGAGATTGGACTGCGAAACCTGCCGGAATCCGCGGCGCTGCATTTTCAGCGTGGACTCTTCCGATCCCAGATGGAAGAGAGGGATCTCGCAAATCGGGATTTCGAGCTCGCACAAAAGTTCTCTCCCGGCTCCGACATCGCGTACATCGCGGCGGCCCAGCAGGCCTTCTTGTCCGGAGACGTTCAGAAGGTAATCCGAACGGCGCGCGAGGGGATCTCGAGGGGCCATACTCACTGCCTTCTCCTGACGATGCTGGGAGAGGCCCTGCTGCGGGCCGGAGCCACACCAGCCACCCCGGATGAATTCGGCGAAGCGCAAGGGGCGCTTGAAAGAGCTGTCGCGGAACGTCCCGGCTATTCGAGCGCGCACATCGCGCTTGGCAGGATCTATCTGGCGCGGCAGCGGATGGAGGAAGCTGTCGCCCAGCTCGAGTCCGGCAGGCAGCTCGACCCGCGCAACCGGGCGGTGTACTCCGCTCTCGCTACCGCCTACCGGCGCTCCGGGCAGGCGGAAAAAGCCCGCGAGGCCCTCGCCGCCCTCGCCGAGTTGAACCGGCAGGAGGCCGCTAGAATCGGTTCCGCGAGCGGCGGACATGCAGGATATACGGGTGGTCGAAGCGGGCCGTCCCGGTGACGCCGACGGGTGATCTCTCTCCGAGACTTGCGGAACCACAGACGTCGCCTGGCGTCAAGCCAAGCCTTCGGGACTCCACTGGCGTAGGATGCGGGCGTGCCTCCGGTGGCGGCGAGTCAACGGCTCTGCACGGGCGGGAATGCGTACTTGACGATTCCGGCACCCTCCTTGATCGCGAGGATCTGGTCGCAGGCAATACCGGTTAGTCTGGTTACGCTTCCGCTAGGCCAGCGAATCTCGATCAGATCGATCTTCGTAAAATTCCCCAGGCCGAAATGAAGCCGCGGGTCCTGGGCCGACTGGTAGCTCATTCCCCCTTTCTTCTGCTCTAGAGTGTCAGATCGCCCGCGGAAAGTCTCAGACGGGCGCTCACTCCATCGCGATTCGAACGCGTACCGATCGGAAGAATCTGCAGCCAGTGGTTAGCATTGCCGCCATCGTTGCGGAGGAGTTGAGCCGCTCCGCCGTTATTGCTTACCAGAATGTCGAGGTCGCCGTCGTTGTCGAAATCGCCCACCGCCGCGCCCCGGCTAACGCAAGGCGTCTGGAAGTCCGGTCCCAGTTGATCGCTGACGTTTACGAACACGCCATTGCCCGCGTTGTGGAACATCAGCTTCGGCTCCGCATAGCTGGTGCCCGGCCGGTAGCGCTCGATGTTGTCGAGCACATGACCGGCCGCCATGAATATGTCCCGCCGGCCGTCGTTGTCGTAGTCCAGAAACCGCGCACCAAACACACTCGTGTGGAATGTCGCGTATTCTAGCTTCGCGCTGAAGGTGGCATCCTCGAACGAACCATGTCCTAGGTTGCGGTACAGGCGGGCCATTTGAAGATCGAGATGCCCGACGATCAGGTCCATGCATCCCTTGCCGGTGGTGTCGGCCGCGTCCGTTCCCATGCCCGATTCGACAACGCCATCTTCGCTTACGGCCACGCCGGCTTCGTAGGCCACTTCGGTGAAGGTGCCGTCGTGGTTGTTGTGGAACAGAGAGTTGGCCAGCGCATCGTTGGCAATGAAGATGTCCTGCCAGCCGTCGTCGTCGTAGTCGAACGTGACGACGGAGAGGCCGTTGGAGGGTTTCGCCGCGAGCCCAGACGGTTTGGTGACATCGGAAAACGTGCCGTCGCCATTGTTGTGGTAGAGCATCGGCGCTTCGCCGTGGTAATCGTCAGGGTGGCAGTAGCTACGCATTCCTGCCCCTTGGCTGCCGCAATAATAGTTGCGTTCCGGCGACCAATCCACGTAGTTGACCACTAGCAGGTCGAGAAAGCCGTCGTTGTCGTAATCGAACCAGGCGGCGCTCGACGCCCACTTGCCGGAGTTGGCGACTCCGGCATGCGCCGTCACATCGGTAAAGGTGCCATCCCCGTTGTTGTGGTACAGAATGGACCTTCCGTATCCGAGAACCAGCAGATCGGGGAATCCATCGTTGTCATAGTCTCCGACCGCGACTCCCATGCCGAACAGACCCTCGGCGCCAGCACCCGCCTTCCCGGTTACGTCTGTGAACGTGCCATCTCCATTGTTCCGGTAGAGCGCGCTTCGTAATGGCAGTCCTGGTTTGAAGACTTGCGTTGCCGCGCTATTCACCAGGTAGAGGTCGAGCAGGCCGTTCTGATCGAAGTCGATCCAGGCGCACCCCGCGCCCATGGTTTCAATAAGGTATTTCTGGCTGGAAGCCGCATTCTCATGGCGGAAGGTTATGCCGGCGGGCTTGGTGATATCCACGAACCGGATCGGGCTGCGGGGGGACGTTGCGAAGGATCTCTTCCAACTGGTGGCCAACATAGCGGCGGCGGCGCCCGCCAGTAAACCCCGCCGCGTGACGCCCGAGCCGGCCTTCATGAACACCAGCTTACATCAGCGGAAACAGGCCACGCCCGCGCCGAGTCGCGAAGAATGAACCTGTCAAAAACGGTCGAAAAGTCCGGTCGCCTCGATGAAAATGTCTCCTCATTTCAGAGGCGCGGCTCCCATTCCCTCTTCCCGCATGCGGCAGAACCCATCAAGGCTACCCTCCGGCGCGCGCAAAGACGGCGCGCAATTCGAGTCCCCTTCGAGTCCCCTTCGAGTCCCAATTCGAGTCCCCAATTCGAACCCTTGACAGGCAATCTGAGCCAGAGTATGCTGCTGAAAGCGCTTACTTGATGTCCTGCTTATGATCTGTGAGCCACGTGTTTTTTCGCGCCGCCAACTTGGCCGGTGTGCCGCGCTCGCGGCTGCGGGTGCGGTTGGGGTTCCGGCAACCGCTCAGTCTCCCGTTACGCCCGAGAACGAGACTGTCGTCGACGCCAAATATGCGAACGTGTTACGAAAGTACGGCGATCGGCTCTCCGAAGAGCAGCGCACGCGCGCACGAGAAACAATTGTCAGCCATGAACGGATGCTGGCGCGAATCCGCGATTTCCCGCTGGAGAATGGCGATGCACCAGCTACGGGATTCCGGTTGTGATCGACGAGCGGACCCTCTATCTGCCGATTCCGGAATTGAGCGCTCGCCTGCGTAGCCGGAAGCTTTCGCCCGTGGCGCTCGCGGAAGCCTACCTCAATCGAAGTGAGCAGATCGGTCCAAAGTTAAATGCGTACGCAACGCTGACGCCGGACTTGGCGGTTCAACAAGCGCGCGCCGCGGAACGCGAGATTGCGGCGGGCCATTATCGCGGTCCGTTGCACGGCATTCCCTATGCGGCCAAGGATCTGATTGCGGTGAAAGGATATCCGACCACCTGGGGCGCGCCGCCGTTCGCCGATCGGCGCTTCGACTACAACGCAACAATCGTCGAAAAGCTGGAGCGGGCGGGCGCCATCCTGATTGGGAAGGCCGCGATGATTGAATTGGCTGGCGGCCTCGGTTACACCAACGGCGAGGCTTCGCTGACCGGGCCCGCGCGAAACCCTTGGAACACGGACTGCTGGACATGTGGTTCTTCGAGTGGTTCGGGTGCTATTGTGGCCGCCGGACTAGCTCCATTTGCGATTGGCTCGGATACGAGAGGATCGATCATCTGCCCGACGGCTTGGTGCGGCATATCCGGAATGCGTCCAACCTTCGGCCGTGTCAGCCGTTATGGCTCCATGTGCATTGCGTGGTCCATGGACAAACTCGGCCCCATGGCACGCACGGCCGACGATTGCGGACTCATCCTATCCGCGATCGCGGGCCACGACCCCAGGGACCACGATTCTCTCCCCCCGGGCCTTGCGAGCTTCGTCTATCCATCGCTCGCCAATGAGCCGCGCAAACCATTGCGCGTTGGCAAACTGGCGAACGCCGGGAGTCCCAATCCGGAACTCGAATCGCAGATTGATGCTGCCTTGCGAACCATGGAGAAGCACGGCGCAAGAATATCCGACGCCGTAGTTCCCGATGGACCCTTTGAGGATGCGGCGGAATTGACGATCTTGATGGAAGCGGCTTCATCGTTCAGAAACATGATCAGATCGGGTTCTTGTGCCTACCTGCACGACCCGCTTGGCCAGATTAACGGATATGTCAGCGAGGAGTTTTCGGCCGCGGATTACCTGGACGTACAACGCGTACGGACCATCCTCCAACGCAGAATCGACGAGTTATTCAACGATTTCGACGTGCTGGCCGCGCCGGGCAGCGATTCGACCGCACAACCCTTGGTTCAGTCTCCGGATCCGGCTCAAACGCCGGAGAATGCGCCGCGTGCGCGGCACGATGAGGTGAACCAAAAGGCGCTGGACGGCATATCGAGCCTATGTGGGCTACCCGCGTTGTCCGTGCCGTGCGGATTCAGCGGCCAGAACCTTCCGTATGGGCTTCAGTTCATCGCCCGCGCGGCGAACGACCACGCCGTGATTGCGGCAGCCCGCATGTACCAAAGCCACACTGACTGGCACAAGAGGCATCCGCAAATTTCATAGTGAAGGCAATGAGCCGATTATTCGCCCGCAGAATTGATGCAGCTCCGGTCGTCACAGTGACGAAGCCGAAAAGCGATACGCGATCCACTTTCGCCTAAGAGGGTAATTGATGACTCGCAGAGACGCCTTACGGGTGATAGCCGCTGGGACGGCCGTGGTACTTGGAAAAGCCGAAGACACGAAGATCGTGGTCACGCCCATCAGCGCGAAGACGGTTCGGATCAGTCGTGGACGGCCGATACCTGCCGATGGTTCCCTAGTTGAACTGGGACGAGTGGCCTCCGGCGACCTTAAGGTCGAGCTGACCGGCCCGCTGACGGTTCGCGTTGAGATGGTCAAGAGCGGGAAGCTGGTACAGCAACTTAGAATCGATCCACAGACCGGAGTAGTGACCTTCGAACTCGGCGACGGGCCTCTGCTGGGACTCGGCGAAGGCGGTCCGCAGTTCGACCGGCGCGGATCCACCGATCGCATGAAAAGCGGGCAAGGCGGCTATAAGCTGCGCACCCATGGCGGAAGAGTTCCCATTTTATGGATCATCGGAACCGGCGGCTGGGCGATGTTCATCCATCAGCCGTTCGGCACGTTCGACTTCACGGGAAGCGCGGGCCGGTTTGAGCCAGCCTCGCCGGACGCTGCGTTGGACCTGTTTGTGATTGGCGCGTCCGATCCGGCTTCTATCATGGCCGAATATGCGCGGCTCACCGGGTATCCTGAAATGCCACCTCTTTGGTCTCTTGGATATCAGCAGTCGCATCGGACGCTGGGGAGCCGCGAGGAGATCCTGGCGGAGGCGCGGACCTTCCGCGAGAAGAAGCTGCCCTGCGACACGATGATTTTTCTTGGGACTGGCTTCTGTCCTTCGGGCTGGAACACCGCTAACGGTTCGTTCGCGTGGAATCCGCGGGTGTTCCCGGATCCGAAAGAGATCGTCGATGATTTTCACAAAGAACATTTTCGCGTCGTGCTGCATTCGGTGATCTGGACTCCCAAGCTGCAGGGGTCCGTGCACGACCCATGCCGCGTGGACCGATTCGACGAAGGGCAGGCGGGCTGCTTGTGGGACGCGCATCGCAAAGTGTTTTCGCTCGGCGTGGATGGCTGGTGGCCGGATGAAGGCGATCCGCTGAACATCGAATCGAGGCTGGTGCGCAATCGCATGTACTACGAGGGCGCGCAGATGGATCGCCCGAATGAGCGTCCCTTTGCGCTGCATCGCAACGGCTATGCGGGTATGCAGCGGTATGCGGCATTCCTGTGGTCCGGCGACGTCTTCTCGACTTGGGAGACGCTGCGCACGCATATTCCGATCGCGGTGAACACCGGCCTCAGCGGCATCCCCTATTGGGGTACCGATATAGGGGGGTTCGTTCCGACCAAGGAGTTGACCGGCGAATTGTATGTGCGCTGGTTCCAGTTTGGAGCATTCTGCCCTCTGTTCCGCTCGCATGGACGCACTTGGAAGCTGCGTCTGCCGTGGGGCTGGAACACCGGCGAACTGGGCGTGAGCGAGGTAGCGGCCTATCGCGACGGAGCAGCCGACCCCGATCCGGAAGAACTGCACAATGCCGCCGTGGAGCCGATCTGCCGCCAGTACCTGGAGTTGCGCTATCGGCTTATGCCCTACCTTTATACGGCGGTCCGCGAGGCCCATGATAGCGGGCTGCCTGTGATGCGGGGTTTGTGGCTGCACTATCCTGATGATCCGGCGGCCGTGGCTCGAGGCGACGAATACCTCTGGGGCCGGGACATGCTGGTCGCCCCGGTTGTCGAGAAAGGCGCCAGCGAGAGAAAACTGTATTTGCCGCGGGGCGCCTGGTACGACTTTTGGGCAAGGGAAAAGCTCGAAGGCGGGAGGGAAATCAGCCGGCCCGTCGACCTGGCGACAACCCCTCTGTATGTTCGCGCGGGCGCCGTAATTCCCATGGGACCCGTAAGACAGTACACGGAGGAGAAAGTCGATGGGCCGTTGACACTTTGGGTGTATCCGGGTAGCGACGGTGCCTTCACTTTGTACGAGGATGACGGCAAGACGTTCAATTACCGGCGCGGCGACGTCATGCGGCTGCAATCGACTTGGAGCGATCGCGATCGCACCTTGAAAATCCAGCTTGCGAAGGGCTCGCGGATGCTGCCTCCGATGACGCGCAACATCGAGGTGCGGGTCGCAAACGAGGCCGTCTCGAAAGCAGTTGTGTTTAAGGGCCGGCCTGTTGAGGTGCGCCTATAACAGGATTTTATGGAGCTTGGAGCGGCTCAACTTTTGCAGGGCCGGATGGCCCTCTGCGACACAATGCCGGCGTACATGGGCGGTCAGCGACTTGTAGGTCCACAGTTCGTAGGAATAGCCTGAATCTTTAGGCTTCTGGCAGGCAGAATTCAGCACCCCATTGCAATCGCGTCGCCCGGCAGTTGCCGCGGCTTGCCGGACCGCGGCAATTCTCCGAGCGCCGCGTCCAGACCGAATTGGACGCATTTCTGGACGCAAAGCACCACCGCAACGGTTGATTGATTTGATGTTGCCGCGCAATGGTCTCGTCACTCTGGCCTGGAAGCTAATCCAACAGCAATGCCGTGTCAGAGCCAATGCCGCTTCCGCCCGACGCGGCACGTTCAGACTCACTCCAGTTTCTGCTTGGCGCCAACTGTCCGGTCAGGGTACCCTGTAGGCGGTTGGCGCTATGGACAATCTAGACGATCGTTCTCTAGATACCATACCAATACAGTTAGCTTAAGCTGTGTTTTAGGCGCGCACCGTTAGCGATCAGTCAGACCGAGACCTGAACACCTCGGGGGTCACCCAAAACCGGCCAGTCGGGGTCACCTGAAAACCGGCCAGTCGTAGACCGTCATCCAGGACATTGACTGGGACGTGAGGACGCTATCCTCCGTTGTTGTGAGCAATGTCTTGAGTGAAGAAAAGAAACAGCAAGTCATAGCCTTAGGGCGCCTGGGATGGTCGTTGCGGCGAATTCGGCGGGAGACCCGCCGGAGCCACTCAATGAAGATGCGGCCGTACGACTCACCAAATCGGAAGGAGGCGTTCTTAGTTGGGGACGCTGTCCCCAAACCCCTGGGATTTAGCGCGTTCCCGCCAGAATGGCTCTTCTTTTTGGGGCGGTTGGTGCCGCCCCGCCATTCCGGCCGCTGGCTCGGCGCTCGGGTCGCATCCCTGCGTAGCCCTATCTCCGCCCAGGTAAAGCCAGTATAAATACATCGGGCTGCACGCCGAAAGGAGGCTACCGAAAAACTCTTGCCGAAACCGTCGCGGGTGAGGTAAAACTAATACCAGTCCTGGATGCGCTCCACTGGCCGGTTTTTGAGGTGACCCCAACTGGCCGGTTTTGAGGTGTCCCCCGAGGGAACAGAGTCAGTGGATTGGGTTAACGTCGTGAGCGGACCGTGGCAAAACCGCTCGCGTTGAGCTGACTTGGGTTGCCTTTTGGGCGAAAAGCAGATTTCCCAAGTTATTGAAAACCTTGAAAGTGGAGGTGAATCTAAAGAACCTTTGGAGACGGCCGCGCTGCGCCCAAGACAAGGCGCGCTACCGGGCTGCGCTACGCCCCGACTCTCAAACTGCTCCTCTCATTCTAGCCTACGCCGCCCTTTCCCGGGGCCGCATCGCGCTGCCCCAACAGAGATGCACCCCAAAATCCCCCAAAAAACCCGGTTGGACATTTCCCTCCCGATGTGCTAACCTCTCAAATGTCCCCCGAAGACGCTCAATGGGAGGTCCGCGCTTCTACGCCGGGCCGTTTGCACCAGTGAGGAGTTATGGCACATCAACCAGGAAAACAATATCAGGCCGCGGCCAAACAGGTCCAAGCGCGCGATTATCCGCTTGAAGAAGCCGTGCCGCTGCTGCAGAAAATCAAATACGCCAAGTTCGATGAGACCGTCGAGGTCCATCTGCGACTGGGCGTGGACCCCAAGCACGCCGACCAGATGGTGCGCGGCACCGTCGTCATGCCCAACGGCTTGGGCAAGTCCAAGAAGGTTCTGGTCATCGCCAGCGGCGACAAGCAAAAGGAAGCCGAAGACGCCGGCGCCGATTTCGTGGGCGGCGAGAACATGGTCAACAAGATCCAATCCGAAAGCTGGACGGATTACGACGCCGTGATCGCCACGCCCGACATGATGCGCTCGGTCGGCAAACTCGGCAAGATCCTCGGCCCGCGCGGGCTGATGCCCAATCCGAAGACCGGCACGGTCACCCAGGACGTGGCGAAGGCCATCAAGGAGATCAAGGCCGGCAAAGTCGAGTTCCGCGTGGACAAAACCGGAATCATTCATGCGCCGGTCGGCAAGATCAGCTTTTCTTCGGAAAAACTGGTCGAAAACGCTTCCAGCCTGATCAGCGCCGTGGTCAAAGCCAAGCCGGCCGCGGCCAAAGGCAAGTACGTCAAGAGCGCTACCCTTTGCTCGACCATGGGGCCGGGCGTATCCCTGGATGTGACTGTATTCAGCGCCAAGGCGGCCATCTAGTTCCCTCGCGGGTGTCGAAATGAAGAATAAAGAAGATAAGAAAAAGGACCTCGAAGCCCTGCGCCAGGATTTGCAGGCGTCCCGGAACCTGTTTGTCACCGGTTACGAAAAGTTGCGCGTCGCGCAGGATTTCGAATTGCGCAAGACCATTCGGGCCGCGGGCGGCAAGTATCGCGTGATCAAGAACAACATCGCCGAGAAGGCCTCCGAAGGCACCGCTGCCGAAGAGCTTTTGAAAAACCTGCGCGGCATGACCTCTCTGGCCTACACGACCTCCGATCCGGTGGCGCTCGCCAAGGCTCTCACGGCCTATGCCAAGACGAATCCGGCGTTCACGTTCAAGGCCGGTCTGGTCGAGGGCCGGGTCATCGACGTCAAGGCGATCGGCGATCTGGCGAGCATGCCGCCGAAAGAGGAAATCTTCGCCAAGCTGCTGTTCCTGATCAATTCCCCGGCGCAAAGGCTGGTATCGGCCCTGGGCGCTGTGGGCCGGAACGTAGCGGTGGTGCTCGATCAGGGTTGCAAAGAGAACAAATTCAAAGCTGATAGCTGAAAGCTGATAGCTGAAAGCTTTTTCAACGATAGGAGTACTTAGGAAAAATGGCGGACATCAACACAATTGCGGATCAGATTCAAGGCTTGACGCTGCTCGAAGCTTCCCAGCTCGTCAAACTGCTGGAAGAAAAGCTGGGCGTATCGGCTGCGGCGGCGGCTCCGGTCATGGTGGCCGGCGGCGGACCGGCGGCAGCGGCAGCGCCCGCAGCCGAGGAGAAGACCGAATTCTCTGTGGTTCTCACCGTGGTCGGCGCCAACAAGATCAACGTCATCAAGGCGGTTCGCGAAGTCACCAGCCTGGGCCTGAAAGAAGCCAAGGATCTGGTGGACGGCGCTCCCAAACCGATCAAGGAAGGCGTCAGCAAGGACGAGGCGGAAACCATCAAAAAGAAGTTTACCGACGCCGGCGCCACTGTTGAAGTGAAGTAGAGAGAGCGGGTTCGATACCTGCAAGTTGCTGGAACTAAGAGGCTTGGTACCGGTTCCAGAGTTGGCTGTTGACGACCGGGGTGAGACTCTGGTAGGATTGACGGTTGGGATCTTCTTCTTTCAACCGGACTTGATCCCATTGGTGACTGTGAATTTTGGATCCTGGCACTTAAATTGCAGTTGGTTCGCAACTGCAACGCGTGGATTTGCGTCCCGTTTTGCGTTCGCATTTCCGGTTCAGGATTCGTGTGCCCTGAGTGGCTTCCCCCGCCCTTCTCAGCAGCTCTCGCTGACGACTTCGACCCGGCTCTCGCAGCCAACGCCGTCCCGGCTCCGGTCCCGTTCCTGCTCCTCGATTAAATGGCGGCCTCTCCCAGGAGCGACGCTCCTCCGGGTTGGCCGGTGTTTTTGCAGTTCGTAGCTCTTTTTGCTTAGGTTGTTCGGCCCTCAGGAGTTTAAAGAAGACATGGATATTCAAAACAGCGGTGCCGCCCCCGAGCGAGTTGATTTTTCCAAAATCAAAACTTCGATCCCGATTCCGAACCTCATCGAGGTTCAAAAGAATTCCTACGAGCGCTTCTTGCAGATGGACCTGCTTCCCAACGAACGGGAAGATACGGGCCTGCAAACGGTTTTCAGCTCGGTATTCCCGATTTCCGATTTCCGCGGCGTCAGCGAACTGGAGTTCGTCGATTATTCCATCGGCAACTGGGAGTGCAAGTGCGGCAATCTGAAAGGCCTGCACCATCTGCGCTCCACCTGCCGGAACTGCGGCGCCACCATCCGCACCGATCCGTTCCATGCGGGCGACGTGCTTTGCCACCACTGCGGCACCTTCAATAAGAACGTGGTTACGTTCTGCAACAAGTGCGGCGACCCCGTCGGGCTGCAACTGAAATACGACATGGTCGAGTGCCAGGAACGCGGCATGACCTACGCCGCGCCCCTGAAGGTCACCATCCGGCTCACCGTCTACGCCAAAGACCCTACCACCGGGGCGAAAAGCGTCCGCGATATCAAGGAACAGGAAGTCTTCTTCGGCGAAATCCCGCTGATGACGGACAACGGCACCTTCATCATTAACGGCACCGAGCGCGTCATCGTGTCCCAGTTGCATCGCTCACCCGGCGTGTTCTTCGAAAAGGTGCCGGCGCAGGGTTACTTCCTGGGCAAGATCATTCCCTACCGCGGAAGCTGGGTCGAGTTCGAGTACGACACCAAGAACCTGCTGTATGTACGTATCGACCGCAAGCGCAAATTCTACGGTTCCGTTTTCCTGCGCGCCTTGGGATTCAAGACCGACGAGCAGGTGCTGCGGGCTTTCTATACCGTCGACCGCATCTCCATCAACGACAACAAGCTCTACTGGAACCTCTACAACAAAGAGGGAGTGCTCACCAAAGGCCTTACCGGCCTGAAGTTGTCGCACGCCATCGTCGCCAAGACCGGCGAGACCATCGTCAGCCAGGGCAAGAAGATCACGCAAACGCTGTTGGAGAAGAATATTCAGCAATCCAAGATTCAGCAGGCCGAGATCGCGCCCAACGATCTGGAAGGCGCCTACATCGCCGCCGACGTGGTGGACATGACCACCGGAGAAGTCCTCATCGACGCCAACAACGAGCTGACCACCACCGGCGTCCAGAAGTTGATGGAAGCCGGCATCGACGAATTCGAAGTCTTCTTCCCCGAGCGTGACGAGGTGGGCACCGTGATTTCCGCCACGTTGCGCAAAGACAGCGTCAAAGCCCAGAACGAGGCGCTCATCGAGATTTACCGCAAGCTGCGCCCCGGCGATCCGCCCACGCTGGATACCGCCACGCAATTGTTCCAGGGCATGTTCTTCGACCCGCGCAAGTACGATTTCTCGCGCGTGGGCCGGATGAAGTTCAATATCAAGCTGCACGACAAGGCCGAGGCCACCCCGCTCGACAAGCGCACGCTCGATCCCGGGGATTTCCGCGCCACCATCAAGTACCTGCTCAAGCTGCGCAAGGGCATCGGCGCGGTCGACGATATCGATCACCTGGGCAACCGCCGCGTGCGCGCCGTGGGCGAACTGCTGGAAAACCAGTTCCGCATCGGCCTGGTGCGCATGGAGCGCGCCATCAAAGAGAAGATGTCCGTCTACCAGGAAATGTCCACGGCCATGCCGCACGACCTGGTGAACGCCAAGCCCGTTATGGCGGCCATCCGCGAATTCTTCGGTTCCAGCCAACTCTCGCAGTTCATGGATCAAACCAATCCGTTGTCGGAGATCACGCACAAGCGGCGTCTCTCGGCGCTCGGTCCCGGCGGTCTGTCCCGCGAGCGCGCCGGCTTCGAAGTCCGCGACGTGCACCCCACCCACTACGGCCGCATCTGCCCCATCGAGACGCCCGAAGGTCCCAACATCGGTCTGATCTCCTCGCTTTCCTGCTTTGCCTGTATCAACGAATACGGCTTCATCGAAAGCCCCTACCGCAAAGTGCTAAAGGGCGTGGTCGTGGATGAGATCAAGATCCTCAATCCCGGCGACACGCAGTACAAGGTGGGCGACATCGTGCGCCGCGCCGACATCGAAAAAACCAACGGCGCTCTGGGCGCCAAGAAACAGCCGGCCGAGTTCGAAGCGCATTGCGAGTATCTCTCCGCCTGGGAGGAAGACAAGTACACCGTCGCCCAGGCCAATGTGGAGCTCGACGAGACCGGCCGCATCGTCCCCGACCTCTGCAACACCCGCCAGGCGGGCAATTTCGTGCTCAAGCACCGCGACGAAATCGAGTACATCGACGTCAGCCCTAAGCAGCTCGTCTCGGTGGCGGCCAGCTTGATTCCGTTCCTCGAGAACGACGACGCCAACCGTGCGCTGATGGGTTCCAACATGCAACGCCAGGCCGTGCCGCTGTTGCGCGCCGACGCCCCCTATGTGGGCACCGGCATGGAGCGCGTGACCGCCCGCGATTCGGGCGCCGTGGTGCTCTGCAAGCGCGCCGGCGTGGTCGATTCGGTCGATTCCGAGCGCATCATCGTGCGCGTGGAAGGCGGCGCCGCGCATGAAGGGCAGCTATCCCGCGAAGTGGGCGCCGACATCTACCAGCTCACCAAGTTCAAGCGCTCCAACCAGAACACCTGCATCAACCAGAAGCCCATCGTGGCCATGGGGCAGCGCGTGACGAAGGGGCAAGTGCTGGCCGACGGTCCTTGCACCGACATGGGCGAGCTGGCGCTCGGTCGCAACGTGCTGGTGGCCTTCATGCCTTGGCGCGGCTGCAACTTTGAGGACGCCATCCTGGTCAGCGAAAAGCTGGTCAAAGAAGATTACTACACCTCGATTCACATTGAGGAGTTCGAGATCGAGGGCCGCGATACCAAGCTGGGTCCGGAGGAGATCACGCGCGACATTCCCAACATCGCGGATTCCTTCCTGCGCAACCTGGATGAAAGCGGCGTCATCCGCATTGGCGCCACCGTGAAGCCCGGCGACATCCTGGTGGGCAAGGTGACTCCCAAGGGAGAAACCCAACTCACCCCCGAAGAGAAACTGCTGCGCGCCATCTTCGGCGAAAAGGCCGGCGATGTGAAGGACGCTTCGCTCTACTGCCCGCCCGGAATCGAGGGCACCGTGGTGGATTGCAAGATTTTTGCGCGCAAGGGGCAGGAGAAGGACGAGCGCTCCCGGGCCATCGAAGAATCCCAGATCGCCCGCCTGCAGCGCAACCTGCAGGACGAAATCCGCATCCTCACCGACGAGCGCGCCAAGCGCCTGGGCAACCTTCTGGAAGGCAAGCGGCTGCTGGCCGACCTGCACGACGAGAAGACCAACAAGCGCCTGTTGGCCAAAGATACCGATCTGAGCCGCGATCTCATCGAGAAGATGAAATCGCGCGATTTGAAGCGCATGCGCTTCAAGGACAAGGAACCGCGAATCAACGAGCAAATCGACGAAATCGAGGAGATGACCTCGCGCCAGATCGCGGTGCTCGAAAAGATCACCGACGAGAAGGTCGCCAAGCTGCGCAAGGGCGACGAACTGCCGCCCGGCGTCATCAAGCTGGTCAAGGTCTACATCGCCATGAAGCGCAAGCTTTCGGTGGGAGACAAAATGGCCGGCCGCCATGGAAACAAGGGCGTGATCGCGCGCATCCTTCCCGACGAGGACATGCCGTACCTCCCGGATGGAACGCCCGTCGAGATCGTCCTGAATCCGCTGGGCGTGCCTTCCCGCATGAACGTCGGCCAGATTCTGGAGACCCACCTCGGCTGGGCCGCCAAGGAGCTGGGCCTGCACTACGCCACGCCGGTATTCGACGGCGCCACCGAGCGCGAAATCAAGAAGGCCCTCACCGACGCGCACCTGCCGAAGGACGGCAAGACGGCGCTCTACGACGGCCTGACCGGCCAGCCCTTCGAGCAGCCGGTGACGGTCGGCTACATCTATATGCTGAAACTCTCGCACCTGGTGGACGACAAGATTCACGCGCGCTCCATCGGGCCGTACTCGCTGATCACGCAGCAGCCGCTGGGCGGCAAGGCCCAGTTCGGCGGGCAGCGCTTCGGCGAAATGGAAGTGTGGGCTCTCGAAGCGTATGGGGCCGCATACATCCTGCAGGAGCTGCTGACGGCCAAATCCGACGACGTGTACGGCCGCGCCAAGATCTACGAGGCTATCGTCAAGGGCGAAGCCGCCATCGAACCGGGTGTGCCGGAGTCGTTCAACGTGCTCATCCGCGAGTTGCAGTCGTTGTGCCTGGACGTGGAGTTGATGAAGAAGGCGCCGCACGAGGTGCTGGACATGGCTCCGGCGGCGGACTAGCGCGGAGCTTTCAGCCGTCAGCGATCAGCCTTCAGCCAAACCGCATCGAGCCGCGGGTGCTGATTGCTGAAAGCTGACCGCTGAAAGCTGATCGCTGAGAGCTGATCGCTGAGAGCTTTTGACAACTAGGAGGCATAAATTGAGATCTTCTCCTTACGATAGAGCGAATTTGATCGCCGATTTCGATTCCATCCGGATCAGTCTGGCGTCTCCCGAAAAGATCCGGAGCTGGTCCCACGGGGAAGTTACCAAGCCGGAGACCATCAACTACCGGACCTTCAAGCCGGAGCGCGACGGTCTGTTCTGCGCGCGCATCTTCGGGCCTACGCAGGATTGGGAATGCTTGTGCGGCAAGTACAAACGCATGAAGCATCGCGGCGTCATCTGCGACAAGTGCGGCGTGGAAGTTACGCTCGCCCGCGTCCGCCGCGAACGGCTGGGCCACATCGAGCTGGCCAGCCCCTGCTCGCATGTCTGGTTCTTCAAGGGCCTGCCCAGCCGCATCGGCCACCTGCTGGACATCACTCTGCGCGAGTTGGAGCGCGTGCTCTATTTCGAAGCGTTTGTGGTCGTCGATTCGGGCGAAGTGCCCGAGTTGACCCGGGGCGAAGTCATCACCGACGAGCGCAAGCGCCAGCTTGACCAGGAGTTCCCCGGCAAGTTCGTCGCCATGATGGGCGCCGAGGGCATCAAAGAGCTGCTGAAGAAAGTGGATGTCGAATTCCTCAGCGAAGACATTCGCGCGAAGATGAAGACCGAAACCTCCCAGCAGAAAAAGCTGAAATTCGCCAAGCGCCTGCGCGTGGTGGAATCGTTCCGCAAATCCGGCAACAAGCCCGAGTGGATGATTCTCGATGTGATTCCGGTCATTCCGCCGGAATTGCGCCCGCTGGTGCCGCTCGATGGCGGCCGCTTCGCCACCTCCGATCTCAACGATCTGTACCGCCGCGTCATCAACCGCAATAACCGCCTGAAAAAGCTGATCGAGCTGCACGCTCCCGACGTCATCGTCCGCAACGAAAAGCGCATGCTGCAGGAAGCCGTGGATGCGCTGTTCGATAACGGCCGCCGCGGCCGCGTGTTGCGCGGCGCCAACAACCGTCCGCTAAAGTCGCTCTCCGATACCCTCAAGGGCAAACAGGGCCGCTTCCGCCAGAATCTGCTCGGCAAGCGCGTCGATTATTCCGGCCGCTCCGTCATCGTGGTGGGCCCTGAACTCAAGCTGAACCAGTGCGGTCTGCCCAAGAAAATGGCGCTCGAGCTGTTCAAGCCTTTCATCTATCACCGCCTCGAACAGCGCGGCCATTGCACCACTATCAAGCAAGCCAAGGAACTCGTCGAGCAGCAGGATCCGGTGGTTTGGGACATCCTCGAAGAAGTCATCAAGGATCACCCCATCCTTCTGAACCGCGCTCCCACGCTGCACCGCCTGGGCATCCAGGCCTTCGAGCCGGTCCTGGTGGAAGGCAAGGCCATCAAGATCCACCCGCTGGTTTGCACGGCCTTCAACGCGGATTTCGACGGCGATCAGATGGCCGTCCACATTCCGCTGTCTCCGGAAGCGCAGATTGAAGCTTCCACGCTGATGCTGTCTTCCAACAATATTCTTTCGCCGGCGCATGGCGGCCCCATCGCCGTGCCCACCCAGGACATGGTCCTGGGCTGCTACTACCTGACCAAGGCGCGCCCCGGCACCAAGGGCGAGGGCCGCACTTTTGCCTCCGTCGAAGACGTGTTGATCGCGCTCGAAATGGGCGAGGTCGAAACGCTCACCCCCATCAAGCTGCGCTACACCGGCAAGGTGATCGATCTGGTGCATGCTTTCGACAACCAGAACATGCTGCATACCGAGCCGATCGAGTTCGTGAAGCAGTACATGGAGACCACCGTCGGCCGCGTGATCCTGAACGATCAATTGCCGCAGGACATGCCTTTCATCAATGGCCTCCTGAAGAAGAAGGGACTGGCCCAGCTTGTGCAGTACTGCTACCTGAAGTTCGGGTTGGTGGTCACGGTCCAGATGCTCGACCAAGTCAAGTCCTTGGGCTTCCTCTACGCCACCCGCGCCGGCATCTCGATCGGCATCGACGACATGGTCGTGCCTTCCGAAAAAGCCGGCCTCGTGCGCGAGGCTGAAAAGGAAGTGGTGGCCGTCGAGAACCAATACCAGGACGGCGCCATCACTCACGGCGAGCGCTATAACAAGATCATCGAAATCTGGTCCAAGGTCACCGAGAAGGTTTCCGATGAAATGTTCCACGCCATGGAAGAGGACGACCGCACCGGCCGTTACCTCAATCCGATTTACATCATGGCCGACTCCGGCGCCCGCGGTTCGAAACAGCAGATCCGCCAGCTTTCCGGTATGCGCGGCTTGATGGCCAAGCCCTCCGGCGAGATCATCGAAACCCCCATCACCGCCAACTTCCGCGAAGGCCTCAACGTGCTGCAGTACTTCATCTCCACGCACGGCGCCCGCAAAGGTCTGGCCGATACCGCTTTGAAGACGGCCGATTCCGGCTACCTCACCCGCCGCCTGGTGGACGTCTCGCAGGACGTAATCATCGCCGAAACCGATTGTGGCACCACCGAAGGCATCTACGTGGAGCCCATCATCGAATCCGGCGAAATCATCGAGCCGTTGCGCGACCGCATCGTCGGCCGTGTGGCGCTCGAAGACCAGAAAGACTACGAAGGCAACGTGATCGTGGCCGTGAACCAGGAGATCACCGAAGACCTGGCCGCCGCCATTCAGGCTGCCGGCATCGAGCGCGTCAAAATCCGATCGGTGCTCACTTGCGAATCGAAGCGCGGCGTCTGCGTGATGTGCTACGGCCGCAACCTGGCCTCCGGACGGCTGGTGGAGCGGGGAGAAGCCGTCGGCGTCATCGCCGCGCAATCCATCGGCGAACCCGGTACGCAGCTCACCATGCGTACCTTCCACATCGGCGGAACGGCCTCCCGTATTTCCGAACAATCCACCCAGGACACCAAGTCCGACGGCTTCGCCCGCTACATCGGCGTGCAATCCGTGCGCAGCAAGAGGGGCGAACTGATCGCCATGAACCGCAACGGCATCATGGCCGTGGTCGACGAGAAAGGCCGCGAGAAAGAGCGCTATCAGATGGTATACGGCGCCAAGATCATGATGGAAGACGGGGCGCCCGTCAAGGCCAACCAGATCCTGCTGGAGTGGGATCCCTACACCTTCTCCATCCTGACCGAGGTCAGCGGTACCGTGCACTTCAAAGACCTGCTGGAAGGCATGACCATGCAGGAGCAGTTGGATGAAGTCACCGGCATGTCGCAGCTAGTGGTGGTGGATTCTCCCGACGAGAAGCGCCAGCCCACCGTCATTGTGCGGCCCGACACCGCGCAAGGCACCAAGTCGGAAGCCAAGAAGTACCTGATGCCTACCAAAGCTCACCTGATGGTGCGCGACAACGAAGAAGTCCACGCCGGCGACGTGCTGGCCAAGATCCCGCGCGAAACCACCAAAACCAAGGACATCACCGGCGGTCTGCCGCGCGTGGTGGAGTTGTTCGAAGCCCGCAAGCCGCGCGAGACGGCCATCATGGCCGAAATCAACGGCGCCGTGAAGTACGGCGAAGTAAGCAAGGGACAGCGCAAGATCTACGTGATCGGCGATGGCGGAGAGCAGCGCGAATATTCGCTGCCGCGCGGCGTCCACATCAACGTGCAGGAGGGCGAGAAGGTGAAAGCCGGCGATTCCCTCATGGACGGCCCCCGCAACCCGCACGACATTCTGGATGTGCTCGGCGAGAAGGAACTGCAGAAGTATCTGGTCAACGAGATCCAGGAAGTCTACCGGTTGCAGGGCGTCAACATCAACGACAAGCACCTGGAAGTGGTCGTCCGCCAGATGATGCGTTGGGTGAAGGTCGAAGATATCGGCGATACGGAATTTCTGCCCGAAGAGGTCAAGGACAAGTTCGCCTTCCGCGCCATCAACCAACTCACCGTGGAGTCCGGCGGACGTCCGGCGACGGGCCGGGCGGTGCTGCTGGGCATCACCAAGGCGTCGCTTTCCACCGATTCGTTCATCTCCGCGGCCTCCTTCCAGGAGACCACCCGCGTGCTCACCGAAGCCGCCATCAACGGCAAGGTGGACTACCTGCGCGGCCTGAAGGAGAACGTCATCATGGGCCGTCTGGTTCCAGCGGGAACCGGCATGGAATACTACCGGCGCGTCAAGATCGCCGGCGAAGACGTGGTCGAAGAGCCGGTGGTGGAGCCGTCGCTTGAATCCATCCCCGGTTACGACGAAGAGGCCCGCATCCAATACGCCGGCGGCCTCACCGAAAATTCCGGCGACGACTCGCTGGCGGAATAGTAACGGGGCACGGGCACGCGGGTTTCGGATGAACGAAATCGTCTTTCTCGCGAATGAGCCGCCCGAGGGCGGCTACGCGGCGGAGGCCCTCGGCCACGCGATTTTCACGACCGCCAGCACGCTCGACGAGTTGAACTGGATGGTGCGCGACGCAGTCGTCTGCCATTTTGACGAACCCGCGCGGCCCAAGATCATCCGCTTGCACTGCGAAGACTGGGCTACGAAACAACCCGTCAAACGGGAAGTCACGCGCGGTTGACCACTCTTGCGGGCGGCGAGCATCTTCTGAGCATACCTATGCACAAAGTCCTTCCTGTCGCAACCTTGACATGAGCGCAGACCATGTTGCGGCGCGTTTGTTTAGTTAAGACCACGCGCCTGTTTAGTTTAGTGGAAGGAATACCGTGGCGTTACACAGCCAACCATCTATGCCAGAGATCGCATTTTGTCCGACTTGCGGAAGCGATGAGATCAGGAAGGTCCGCCGGAATTGGACCCGCGAATTCCAAGGAAAGACCTACACCATCCCAGACCTCGAATTCCACCAATACCCGGCGTGCGGGGAACGGGTTCTTGACCGCGAGGCGTGGCGGCGGATCCAGGCCTCGGTCCCAGCCTTCGCGCAAACGCGGCTCATGACGCGATCCGCGTGACCGGGTGGTCGTGAGCGTTCCCGATACGTGAGCGCATTCCGACTTCTGACTCCTGTCTTCTGCCTCCCCGCCCCCTCAGTCTCCCAAAAACTTCCCAATCGGCCGCAGCCCCTTCACGTTGTCGCACACCGCCTTGAACGCCGCCGTCATCGGAATCGCCAGCAGTAACCCCGCCGCGTCCCACAGAAATCCCCAAATCATCAGCGAAAACGTCACCGCCAGCGGATTCAAATGCACCCGCGACCCCACAAATTTCGGATACAACAGGTTCAGCGCCAGCAGATGGAAGACGCTCACAATCGCCACCACCAGCAGGTAGCCCGAAATGGTGTCGTACGCCGTGAGCGACACGAACAGCGGCGGCAGCGCGGCCAGCGGCAGGCCCACATACGGCACCAGACTGAGGAAACCGCTCAGCGGCCCCACCAGCAGCGCATACGGCAGGTGAATGATCCAAAACGCCAGCGCACTCGCCGCCGCCAGCAGCAGTCCCAGCAACGAATTCCCAACCACGAAAGCGCGCACCATGTCCGCGATGCCCTGTAAGCTGCGCGCCGCCGCCGCCCGATCTTCGCCTTGAAAGAACTGCAGAAAGCTCCGGTGGATGTGATCGTGCCAGCTCAGCATGAAGTACACCAGAAAGGGCACGAACGAAGCCATCAGCATGATCTGATAAAACGATCCCAGCCGCACGGTGACAAAGTCCTTGATCGGCGACGAATCTTCGTGAATGCGCACTTCCGGAATCGCGCCCGGAGTAGCCGGCGCCACGGCTTCCGCCGTCCGCCGCTTCTTCCGTGCCGGCTCCGGCGCAGGCGGCGGCGGCTTATGGGCCGGCATCACCAACTGATAGCTCCGCTGCTCCAGGCTCTCCACCTTCTGCGACACGTTCTCCACCAGCTCGCCGATGCGCTGACTGTACTTGGGCAGTTCCTCGGCGAGGCCGGACAACTGCGAGTAGGCGCCCAGCCCCATCAGGTACAGCATCGAAAGCGCGGCCGCGCACACCACGAAGCTGGCCAGCGGCCGCGGAAACCGGATGCGCACCAGCAGAGTGACGAAGGGTTCCAGGATAAAGGCCAGCATCACCGCGGCCAGCGAAGTGATGAAGAACACCCGCCCGAAGTACAGGATGGCGATCACCACGCCCAGCGCAATCAGCGGTCCCGCGATGTTGCGAACTTCCTGCTCGGCGGCGCGCAGGGGCTTGGACAAAATGGCCACGAAGCGAAGAGATCCCTGTCTCGAATCTACCACGCCCGCGTTTATAATGAAATCAGTCGTCCGCCGCATGCCATCCCCAAGACCCCGCATCCTGGCCCTCGATCTGGGAAAGAAGCGCATCGGCATGGCCATCAGCGATCCCCTGGGTCTCACTGCGCAGGGGCTACCCAACCTGGAGCGCACCACCAAGCGCGCCGATCTGGCCGAGCTCGCCCGCCAGGTGGAAGAGCGTGACGTCTCCCTCATCCTGATCGGAAACCCGCTGCACATGAGCGGCGTCGAAGGCCGCCAGTCCGCCTGGGTGCGGGAGTTCGCCGATGCGCTGACCGTGCGCGCCGGCCGTCCCGTGCGCCTGTGGGACGAGCGCCTGACCACGGTGGAAGCTTCCCGCGTCTTGCGCTCGAGCGGCATCAGCATCGAGAAGCGCGCCCGCGCCGTCGACCGGCTCTCCGCCGTCATCCTGCTGCAGAGCTACTTGGATTCCCTGTGATGCGCTTTCGGCGGCTCGCACTGGTCCTCCTATGCGCCATCGGCGCCGTGGCTTACATCGGGATCAACCTGAACACGCCCTATGCCGGCTTCAACCAGCAGGCGTTCGTGGATCTACCCAAGGGCACCAGCGCCCGTCAGATGGCCGCGATGCTACAGAGCTCCGGCGTCATCCGCCACTCCTGGGCGTTCCTGATCGCGCGCGCCCTCCGCTACGGCGCCACCCTCCAGGCCGGCGAATATCGCTTTACCCAACCGGCATCCGTGCTGGGAATCTTCGACCGCATCGTGCGCGGCGACATCTTCTATTACGAGCTGGTCGTGCCCGAAGGTAAGAACATGTTCGACATCGCCACAGCGGTCGAGCGGCTCGGCCTGTTTTCGGCGGAGCGATTTCTGGGGGCGGCCCGCAACCCCGCGCCCATCCGCGATCTCGATCCGCGGGCGCCCACCTTGGAGGGCTACCTGTTTCCGAATACCTACCGCTTGCGCCGCACCACCACACCCGAACAATTGTGCCTGATTATGACCGGCAAGTTCCGCGAAGTCTGGCGCGGCCTGCGCACCGACGCTTCCGTACACCGCGCCGTCACGCTAGCCTCGCTGGTGGAAAAGGAAGGCAAGCTCCCCAACGAGCGCCCCGTCATCGCTTCCGTTTTCGCCCGCCGCCTGGCCATCGGGATGAAGCTCGATTGCGACCCGACCACGATCTACGCGGCCCTGCTCGCCGGAAACTATCGCGGCGCCATTCACAAATCCGACCTGG
>CABEEC010000451.1_pt1 | contig 26568 bp, 27 predicted proteins | sample 3423191 | NCBI WGS metagenome assembly CABEEC01 (sample SAMEA5534333, study PRJEB31848) | metagenome | biome: tundra; feature: field; material: soil | place: USA | collected 2013-05 | depth 0.15 m | reverse complement strand
GCGAATGAATTCGACAGGCCAATCTATTTTCTGGAACATCGCCAGGGTTATGCATGTGGATGGTGCCATCTGACCGACGACCGCCTTATCTTGCAAGCACATCCGGCCTCCGTATGCCCGCCTCAAGTTTACAGCTATCCAACAGATATCGATATCGTTGGCCAGGTTACAGGCGTGGCTATGAATCTGGACCAAGGTCGTCGACGCCGAACGCGCCTTTAATTAGTTCCAGCATCGTCTGAAGCTCGCTCAGATAGAGCCGCCTTTCCACAGCTTTCGCGTTGGACGGCATCAGGTTCTTATAGGGCTTCAGGAGTGTCCACGCCTGGATTACTGTTTTCTTGTCCTCGGGCAAATCGGACAGATATAGGTTAAGGTCCGCCATCTGCTGCTCGAGGTTGAAGGATAGCCACTCGGCGAAGACCTGCTTATGGCTCTTCTTCAGAGCCCGGTTGGAATCATCCGCACCGAATACCAGCGCCAATCCATGGTGATCGTATCGGCCGCTATTGGGATTTCGCAGACCTGACAGATACACCAGCCTTCCGAACACGGACGGGATTTGCGAGAGCGTATGACGCCAGACATCGGCAACAGCGCGCCGGTCCAAACCTTCGTTAGCTTCCGTACTCTTCATCTCAACACTAAGATAATACACCAGATCTTTTTTATAAACCAGCTTAAATCTTAGCTCCTTGTTACGCCCAGCCAGAGATGTTCTGGTTTCAGAAACAGTCTGAAGACCTGCCTTGTCCGGTCGGCTAAGCCCTTAGCCTGACTGAGAGTTTCCAGAACTCAAATTCACAAAACGACAAGGAGATTTCACGATGATGAAAAGGCTCTTATTGCTGGCTGGCTTGATGCTGGCGGTGGGATCGATAATCTCAGCGGATTCGCCGCCCCCGCCCTGCGACCCGAAGTGTGGCCAAAAAACGCCCGCGTCGGTACTTTAGTCAGTGAGGTCGGGCGCGGGGGCTGGATGCTACACTCTTGGTTGTCGATTCTTCCTAGGCTATGCTCCAGCTCCCGCTCGACCAACTGCTCCTCGTTTTCACCCAGATAGCTCTTCTGGTAGTCCTGATTCTCCGAATGTGGTATGCGGGCCTCCATCGTATCTATCCTCTTTTCTTCAGCTATCTCCTGGCTGACTTACTTCTAACATCGATCTTGTTGGCTGTGCCGTATAAAGGCCGTGCGTATCCTTACTTCTGGGTGGCCAGTGAGGGCATCAATGCGTGTTGCTACACCCTAATCGTTGTCGAACTATATCGCGTCGTACTCCGCGATCTGCCTGGGATCGCGACTATTTCTCGCCGCTACATCACCGTTACCGTTGCCGTCGCAACTGTGGGTTCGCTGCTTCTGCTGCGCCTGGAGGAGACGCCGGGAAACTTCGTTTCGACCTTTTTGGTGATTGAGCGCGCAATCGTTTTCAGTTTGGTAATCTTCATTCTCCTGGTCAGCGCCTTCCTGGCATACTACCCGATTCCCCTGAACCGGAACGTGGTCATATATTCCATCGGCTATGGCGTATACTTCCTAACCAAGGCGACCGCCCTTTTTGTCCGTACTCTGGGCCATTACGTATTGCCACAAATCGGAACCGTTCTGCTCGTGGTTTCCTCAGCTTGCCTACTATTTTGGGTGCTCACATTGAACCGGCGAGGCGAAATGCGCACGGTAGTAGTCGGCCATAAATGGAAGAGGGAAGATGAAGTGCGGCTGCTATCGAAACTAAAAGCCATCAACGCCAGCCTGGTCGAAGCAGGAAAAAAGTGATGGCACGCTCACAATGATCCGATAAGAATGCTAAATGTCTTCCTATCGGGATTGCGTTGCCTCACAAATTTCGATATGCTAATGTTGACGATCGAAAAGGGGGGGCTGAGATGACAATTCCTGTGCTGTCAATTGCGGTGGTATTCCTTGCTGCTGCGTTCGCATATTTGTTTCACCGGCTTGCTACGCGCTTTAACGGAGAGGCGCTGGATTCGGAATGGCTCGACAGCTTCTCTGTGGAAAGCTACGCTCCCATGCGGCGTTTGCTGGATCAAAGCGACTTCGAGTTCCTCAGAAACCAACCCGGTTACCGGCCGGCTCTCGAAAAACACCTGTGGGCCGAGCGGCGCAAAGCCTTCATCGATTATCTCTGGCTGATGATTGGCGACTTTAATCAGTTGCTCGAAATCGGACGGCTGATGCTAGTCAGTTCGAACGTCGACCGGCCTGAATTTGCACGGGCATTGGGGCGGCAGCGGACTAGCTTTTATCTAACGGTTTGCGCCGTCCGGTGTAAACTGGCTCTTGCCCCGCTCGGTTTGCGCGTGGATGGGCCAGAATTGTTGAATTCGCTCGGAACAATGCTGCAACAGGTTCGGGAACTAGCTTCGCTCGAAACGGCGCCTTATTAGCTGGCGCAGATCCGTTTCAGCAGGTCTTTGGCTTCCTTGAGGCCAACAAATTCCTTTTCCGCCAGCTTAAATTCCCGGGTGTGCACGCAGCGGCGCGCCCCCCGATGTTCCACCGGGAAACGCAAGTGCAGCATCTCGTGGAATAAAACGTATTCGACCGCCAGACGCTCAACTCCTTGCCTATCCAAGTGGCGGCTCAGAACAATTGCGTTGTGAGAGGGATCGTAATGACCCAGCATGGTGCGAGACGGCTTGCGGCTCCAACCGAGCAACGGGCGCGCGACAAGTCCATGAAAATAGCGGAGATTCAACTCCTCAAAGATCGCTTCCAGATCATAACAAGCTCCCTGGGGACTCGAGACGTACTTACGCCCCCGCGCCTGTTTCACCAACTGGAGGCTGCGCCGCATTTCTTTCCGGTTCAGATAGCGCCGGTACCTTTCCGCGTAGAGTTTGGGAGTTGGACGGCGCAATAACTTTGACAAAAGAATGTATGCGAGAGCCTCCAGGATTTGCGCGGGAGCTCCTTCGAGAACGTCGGTAATGCGAAACGCCAAGCCGTCGTCATCCCATCGGACGAAGCTATTCGCATTGGCGAATTTGCAGAATTCCAGGCGAATTGCAGGGACGGGCGTCCGTGGCCTCAGCTGGGAGAACACCCTCGCCAAGAGCTCCGTGGGCGTTTCGAAAAAGAGGATGCTTTGGATCTGCAAACTCCAGCATACACCGAGGTTTTGTCTATCGCAGGTAGAACAAGCTCAAGCGCGGCAAGCCGGCGGCCTCTAATAACTGGCGATCCAGGTATTGTTTTTCGAGCATGGTCAGTTGTTCGGCGGTCATTTTGCCTCGGTACGGGCGAAGCTGTAGGTCGAGTTCACGGCGAGCCCGCAGGAGGTCTTCATCAGTCTGCCGCGCCCGCGCGATTGCGACCATCTTGTCTTCAAGAGCGGTGAGCCGGCGCTCCAGATCCTCCAGATCGCCATATAACGTCGGGGCTGCCCCGACCAGTCGATCCACCGCTGCTGCGGTCTCTTCATATCCCATTTGCTTTCGGATTTCGGCGACGTTCGACCGCAGATAACCTTGCAGGTCCTCCAGGCTGAAGGGCGCGGCCTGTTCTTTGCGAGAACCGGCCGGAGCAGCAACTCCCGCCATGATTTGTGCTTCGGCCAGCACCGCTTGCGCGCAGTAAGCCACCGAATTCACCGTCTGCACGCGATTCTTTTTGCCCCGCCACTTCTCGAACGCGAGATCGATTCCGCGCAAGACCGCCGTCAGCGGGACGCCGGCGTTTTTCCATGTCTCCACCAGCGCCCAGTCGAGCGGTGACATCAGAAACAGTCCCGTGCCGCGCGCCTTTTGAAAACGTTCCTCGATTTCGGTGAAGTAGTTGAAGTAATTGCTGGGCCACGCTGCTTCTTCTGCTACTTCTTTTGGTTGCGGCGCCATATAATTTCCAGGCCCTCTAGTGTCAGGTCCTCGTTGAACTCCTTCACCAGGCGCGACGCGGCCGCGACGAAACGCGCCTGCCCGCCGGTGGCGACTGCTGTGGTGGAACTGCCCAATTCCGCGATCACCCGTTCCACGATCCCATCGATCATGCCCACAAAGCCGTAGTAGAGTCCGGATTGAATGCTGCCCACCGTGTTCTTGCCAATGAGATGGGCGGGCTCGCGGAAGTCCACCATCGGAAGACGCGCTGTCTTGGCGAATAATCCGCTGATCGACATGCCGATGCCAGGGCAGATCATGCCTCCCAGATACTCGGCGTTGGCCGACACTACATCGAAGTTGATGGTGGTTCCAAGATCCACCACCACCGCGGGTCCGCCATAGCGATGAAACGCCGCCACGCCGTTCACCACGCGGTCAGCGCCCACTTCTCTCGGATTGTCGTAAAGCACCTTCAGCCCGATGTCCGTTTCCGGAGTAATAAAAAGAGGCGTTGAGTGGAAATACCGCTCGGACATCGCGGCCAATGGCGCATCGAGCGTTGGAACCACGCTCGCGATGATTATGCCATCCACGCGCGACAAGTCGAGCGAAGCCAACGCAAACAGATTGCGCATCAGCACGCCCCATTCATCGGCGGTCTGCTCATGAATGGTGCGAAGCCGCCAGCGGCCGATTAAAGTCTGGCCTTCAAAGGCGCCGATGGTAATGTTGCTGTTTCCAGCGTCTAAGGCTAAGAGCATGGGCGAACGCCTCCGGCGATAATCACATTTTGTTTTCCGTCGTCCCCGCGCAGCACTAGAAAGCCCGACGGGTTGAGGCCGGCAGTAGTGCCGTGCAGCATTGCATCGCCTTGGTCGACATAAACACGGCGTCCGTATACGAAGCTGGATGCGCGCGAGAACATGGCCAGGATCGGTTCCCTGCCCTCCTTTTCGAGGAGCGAGCAGAAGCTTGTGACGCTGGAAACCAGCTCCACCAGCAGACGCTCGCGCGAATGCACGCGCCCCGTCGCCATGCGGAGCGAAGTTGCGATCGCGCTCAGTTCGTCTGGAAAAGCCGCATGATTCACATTGATACCGATTCCTGCAATGATAGCTGACCCTTCCAGCTGCGTGAGTATCCCCGCGCATTTCCTGGATTGAATCAGCACGTCATTGGGCCAGCGAAGATCGCATGATACGTCGGTTGCCTTGAGGATCGCTTCGCTGGTGGCCAAGCCAAGGGCAAGCGTAACCACCGGCAACGCATCCGCTGGAAACGGATTTCGCAAGATAATTGAAACGTACAGGCCAGCGCCGGGTTCGGAGTGCCACACGCGTCCGTAACGGCCCTGACCTGCTGTTTGTTCCTCGGCGCCCACTATCGTTCCGGATTCGCAGCCGGCCGCAGCCAGACGGCTGGCTTCGGTCATCGTGGATCCGAGAGTGGGGTGCCAGTAGATTTCGTGGTCCGGGAGCTGGGATCGAACACGCCCGAGGTCGATCATTTGAGATCGTTGAGCGCGGCTAGGCTCTTATCGCGCTGTGCGACGTATTCGGCGCGTTTGGCTCGCAGGGAATCCACCACATGCGCCGGAGCGCCAGTCAGAAATTTCTCATTGGAAAGCTGGCCATCCTTGGCAAGGATTAGTTTGTCGAGCTCGTCGATCTCTTTCCGCAGCCGGAGGCGTTGGCCTTCAACATCCACCTCCGGAAGTTCGAGCATCAGATCAAAATCCGGCGTGGAGCGCACTGCGCCCGATAATTTCGGCGCGGTCTCTGTGCGGACAACCAGCTTCACATTCGCAAATTTCTCAATCACTCCCAATTCCAACTTTTTCGCGCCGTTGCGGCAGTAGAGAACACCGGGCAGCACTAGCTTGCGGTCTAAGCCATGATCGGCTCGCAGCTTTCGCGCCGCGGTAATCATCTCCTGCATCAACTCCATCTCGCGTTCCGCGGATTCGTCGATCGCGCCAGCCTGAGGATACCGAGCCAGAGCAATCGATTGCGTCTGGCCGAAGCGATGCCACAGCTCTTCGGTGATGAACGGCATGATGGGATGCAGCATCCGCAGAAAGGCCCCGAAAACACTCAGCAAATTGCGCCAGTCATTGGTCAATCCGGAATTGGGTGTGAAACGCAGCTTCTTGATTTCCAGATACCAGTCGCAAAAATCATGCCAGGAGAATTGCCACAGCTCAGTCGCGACCTCGTTATAGCGGTGCTGCGCCAGCGCGCGGTTCACCGATTCGGCTGTACGATGCAGCCGGCTGAAGATCCAGCGGTCTTCCAGCTCCACCGCGTCTCCAGGCTCCGCGAGCGACGGCTCAATTCCCGCAGTCTGCATGTTCATCAGCACGCCGCGCGCCGCGTTCCAGATCTTGTTGGCGAACTGACGCGTCGCGGTCAGCCGTTCTTCCGTGTAGACGATATCGGTGCCAGGCGCAGCGGCCATCATAAGAGACAGGCGCACGGCATCCGTGCCGAATTTCTCGTTGGCATCCATCGGATCGACAACGTTGCCCTTGGTCTTCGACATCTTCTGCCGAAAAGGATCGCGGACAAGCCCATGGATATGGACCTCGCGAAACGGAACATCGCCGGTCAGCTCTAGGCCCATCATCATCATGCGCGACGCCCAGAAGAACAGAATGTCGAAGCCGGTGATCATGAGCGACGTGGGGTAGTAAGTTCGCAGATCCACGGTATCGTCCGGCCATCCCATGGTCGAAAATGGCCACAGGCTGGAGCTAAACCAGGTGTCGAGTACGTCCGGATCCTGCTCCACGCGCGCCGATCCGCAATGCACGCATTTCTGCGGCGTTTCCCGGGCCACCGTTATTTCACGGCAATCCGCGCAGTGCCAGGCTGGAATACGATGGCCCCACCAGAGCTGGCGCGAGATGCACCAGTCGCGAATGTTCTCCATCCAGTTGAAGAACGTTTTTTCCCAGTTGTCGGGGACGAAGCGTATTCGGCCATCGCGCACCGCAGCCATCGCCTTGGCGGCCATGGGCTTCGCTTTGACAAACCATTGCGTCGAAACCAGCGGTTCCACAACAGTTCCGCAGCGGTCGCATTTCCCGATGGGCAGCAGGTACGGCTCGATCTTTTCCAGAGCCCCGAGTTTCTCGAGGTCGGCGACTACGCGTTTGCGAGCCTCGAATCGATCCAGACCCGCGTAGGGGCCGGCGTCGGCCGTCATGCGCGCATCCTCACCGATCACTCGCACATGCGGCAGGTTGTGCCGCTTGCCGGCTTCCAGATCGTTCGGATCGTGCGCGGGAGTCACCTTAACGACGCCGGTGCCAAATTCCGGAACAGCCAATTCATCGAAGATGATGGGAATCTCGCGATTCATGAGCGGAAGGATGACGGACTTGCCGGCCAGATCGCGATAGCGCTCGTCCTTTGGATTCACAGCAACCGCAGTATCGCCCAGCATCGTTTCGGGCCGCGTGGTTGCCACAACTAAGTGGCGCGATCCGTCCTTCAGCGGATAGCGGATGTGCCACAGGCTGCCGTTGATGTCCTCATGCTTCACTTCGAGATCGGACAGCGCTGTGTTGCAGCGCGGGCACCAGTTCACCATGTACGTGCCGCGGTAGATTAATCCACTTTCGTATAGCCGGACGAACGCTTCGGTGACAGCGCGCGACAGTTCGGGGCTCAGCGTGAAACGCTCGCGGGTCCAGTCGCAACTGTCGCCGATGCGTTTCATCTGCCCGGTGATGCGGCTGCCGTATTTTTCCTTCCATTCCCAAACGCGCCGCACGAATTCTTCGCGGCCCAGCTCGCGGCGCGACGTGCCCTCGGCAACCAAACTCCGTTCCACCAACATTTGCGTGGCGATGCCGGCGTGATCCACACCCGGCAGGAACAGCGTGTTATCGCCGCGCATGCGGTGCCAGCGCACCGCGGTGTCAATCAGCGAATGTTCCAGCATGTGCCCGATATGCATGGAGCCCGTGACGTTGGGAGGAGGAACTACGATAGAGAAGATCTGGCCCGGCGCGTTGGCATCGGCCCGGAAGACGTTATTTTCCACCCACCATTCGGCCCAATGGGGCTCGAAGAGCTGCGGGTCGTATGTTTTGTCCAATTCCATGGAGAGACTACCAGTTTAGCAAGCAGCACAACTAGCGCCCAGGATTTGACTGGATTCAGGTAGCTCATTGGCTGGAGCATTCGGCTGTTAGCAGAGGGGTAGGTTCGAGTCCTACCTGGGGAGCCAATTGGAATTTCTCGACCTCCAGCCATCTGTTTGATTTCATTACGAGCATTTCAGACGATTCTTCTGGATTGGCCCCACTTGAGCGTGACCTCGGCGTGGACACGAACTCTTTATCCGACCAGCATCCCCCAAACGAATCGACGCTGGCCCACTATGAGTGCCAACTTCCGGATGGGCGACCATCCGCTCGGAGCGCGGACGTCGCTTCCCCAACGCCGTTTTGGCCAGCTTCCTGGTGCGTGACGACGGAGGCGCACATCTCAACCCTGCGCTCGAGAATCGAGTTGCTCAATTCGGACTGTCCCCGTCGAGAAACCCTGGTATTCTGTTGCTAACCCATGCACACAGCAAGCCGAAGAACAATCCTGCGTTCCATCGCCGCGTTGCTTGCGGCAGATTTTGCCAGAGGGGACACGAAACATTCGCGCCGCTTCCCTTTCGTGCAGTGGGATGTATTTTCAAAGGTCCGTCTCGCCGGCAATCCGCTCGTTGTCTTCCCCGATGCCCGTGGCTTAAGCGATGAGGAGATGCAGGCGATCACCCGGGAGATACACCAACAAGAGACAACCTTCGTCATTCCGCGTGAGCCCCGCGTGGAAGATAAGGAGGGGATTCGCGTCCGGATCTTCCTGCCAACGAAGGAGGTGCCCTTTGCTGGCCACCCTTCGCTCGGAACGGCTATGGCGTTGCAGGCTCTCTGGAAACAAAGAAACCTGCCGCTTCGCAAAGTGGTCCGTCTGGCATTGAATGTGGGGCAAGTGCCGGTCACGTTCAGGCAGGAAGCCGATGGCTTGCTTTACGGCGAAATGGAGCAGCCCGACCCGCAGTTTTCCTCTGCACACGATCCTTCCGCGGTTGCGCCGTTGCTCGGACTCCAGTCGGGCGATATCGATACCAGCCTGCCAATTCAGCTGGTCTCCACAGGCCTGCCCTATGTGCTCGTTCCACTGAAGTCGCGTGATGCGATCTCGAAAATCTCCATCGATTGGACGAGGGCTCTTCCTTGGCTCGAGCGCGTTGATCCAGACGCTATGTTCTACAGCTACACCCTTGCGGGCCGGGAAAAGAACGGAACAATTCAGGGTCGTGGAATCTTTCCCAACGGCGAAGACCCGGCGACCGGATCCGCCTCAGGGTGTCTCGTTTCTCTTCTTGTCAAACAGGGACGTCTCGGGACAGGCGAACAGATTCTGATCGAGCAGGGCGATCAGATCCATCGCCCCAGCCGGATCTATGGCAGCGCTGCCATCCGGGGTGGAAAAGTGCACTCTGTCCACATAGGGGGGTACGCAATCCAGGTCGCGAGCGGCGAGTACGTCCTGTGATGGAGTGAGCCAGAAACAGGTTCGTGAACGTGCGGTCAGTTGCCGGTTGAAAGAGTCGAATTGGTCTCAACCAGTTCCTTGTATGTCTCGCGAAACCGCTCCAGTCCTTGGTCGCCAGACTGCGCGTAACTTAGTCCTTCGCCGATTAGCACCACAATGGCAGCCCCCACCGTGAGACAATTGATGCCCTTCAACCTGGCCACCACAAACTAAACGTTCGTTCTTGCATACGCATAGAGCTTACCACTGGCACAAGCAAGCGATTCGGCCCAAGTTTTACCGATTCTCGGCAGGCTGTGTTTTGCGTCTGTATTACGGCGCATCCGGAAGTAATCCGAACCCACCACTGGTGGAAGTGCCGCCCACAGCCGTTCTCCAATTCGGTCGGTCCGGCACTCGTAAAGAGATCGGGCGCCGTCTCTCTGGCGGGCAGCGCCGACGGCATCGCCAATTGAACGTTGGCCTGCACTCTGATTGGCCCTCCTCCCGACCGGGCTGTTGTTTTCCGTGGGCGGTGATCGGCAACCATGAGATCATTGAGGAGTCATGAACGCTCCCCTTGACCCGCAGCCTACCCTGGGCCGGATATTCGGCAGTGATTGGACGATTGCGAATGTTGCGAAATTGCTGCGTTTCAACGCCGGCCAGGACTTCGTGCGCACAGGCGCGCTTATTGGCGGCCTGCGGGAGATCAGCGAGAACTACCTGCGGAGGACGTCGGCCCGACACCTCCCTTCCGGCGTTACGGTCACGTTGAGGCGCGACATAACCGGCAACTGGCATGCCGAGCTGTACTTCGCAGGGTTGGACCATTACCTTCCGTGGAACGATGCTTTGGCTGAGGAATGGCTGGCGGCCCTGTTCCTGCGGGATCGCCCGCGCGTGCGCGATGTGACGGAAGGCGCTTCCCAACCGAACACCGTCCGCCACTTCAAGTTGGCAGTGGCGGGCGGAACGTGCCGTCAGCCGGACGCACCACTATAAGGTTGGCTTGCGACCCATTCACGCAGCCAATATGGGCGGGTTTGCCCCGACTTGCGCATGGCTCGGCAAATGCTGGCGGTCAAAACCACTCGCTCCGATATGCTACCCACCAGCTTATGCAGAAAATTGGAACTGTTGCACCCAGCGCCCACCAAATCGGCAACGCGAAATCGGCAGTTAGCCCCAGGACCATGAAAGTGATCCAGAAAATCTTTCGCTGCATTGGCTTAGGCTCGGGTGGTTCTTGTTTCAGCATAGCGCTGCTCACACCGCCATAGCCGTAGAACTGCGCTTTGAAAGCGATGGGCTTCCTCCGCCGACTCGCTTGAGGCGGTGCCGATCTTGATTTGGCCAAGCCCTGCTGTTGACCTGCTCCTCCCCGCGCAACTATCCCTAAAAAACAATGCCATGATCACACCACCCGCACCCGCCCCGTCCCTATTTGCCGCCGTGCTGGCGCTGTATGCCGCTGCCCTGCCGCCGTCACCGATTTCCGCGCAGACACCGAAGACCACGCCGACCACCGCGCATACCAACGTATCCATGCGATTCGGATCGCCTTGACTCGGGCCGGAGATGCCGAGCAATCACCTTTTGGTTACTGGATTCACCTGGAGGTTCAGTCCCGCAACCGGTTACAGGCGCCACTTTTCTGCCGCTACGCCGGCTCTGGTTAGCCGCTGCCGTAGATTCAGCCTTGCGCCGGTCGCTTCCTTTTGGTGTTTACAATCGTCTTCGGCGACGGCCTCGACGACCGTGCCTTGATTGTTCAGTGCCAGAAGGCAGCCTGCTAAGCCCAGCGAGAGCAATTGTGAGGATTTAGAGGATTTAGAGGGTTTCAGCGGGTTCTAGTGAGGTGAGTGGTTGGAGGGAGCCAAACGGGGAATCAATCGCTTCTCGCTGGGGCTGCTCTTTGTGTGTCACGGCCTTCATGTAGCAATCGCCTCGCCAAACGACAAGCCATGGGTGGGTGGTTGTTTTCTGGCAGCATTTTCTACCGTCCACGAATCGCAAATCGGATTCGCCGACGTGGGCCTGGTGGTGCGCACCGCCGGGGGATCATCCGCTTATCGGTTGCCGCGGCGATCCGGCCAGAAGCGCGCTGGTTGCATGCGCCCGGAGACGGGTTCGTCCGGCGCAGCCTACTGAAGAGCGGACTGAAAGTCCGAATTGAGCACGTCGAAATGGAAACGGTCGGGAGGCAGCAGTGCGGGCATGCCGGCGCCCATACGCGCCCAAGCGTTATAGGCCGAACCGGCGATGGAGGAGTTCAGGCAGAACAGAAACTCGCTACTGCAGCAATCGATGGGAGGAGGCTGTCGGAACGTTAACCGCAAACCCACCGCGGTCTCAAGAGCCACGCCGGGAGTGGTCACGTGCTTATCGGCCAGCAGGGTCACAAAGCTGCTGCGGCTGGCGTGGGGCCACACATCCGGATGCAGGAGATCGCGTAGCGCCGATTGCGACTGGAAGGTGATTTCGCACTGCCGGATCCACTCCACGATGGATTCGCCCCATTGCCAATGCGCGATCAGTCCGCGATATTGCTCTGTCAGGGTGAGTGCCAGGTCCATCTTGCGCCGCTCCAGCAGGGTCTCCTCGACATCCACCTCCGGCAGCATTTCCTCGGCCTCCAGGATGGCCGAGGCCAAATCCACGTCTGGCGCCCCGGAAGCCCTCCGCACTAACAGTGGCGGAAGCTCATGCATCTCGTTGCCCGGTATGTTGACGTACTCTCGGTCGCCCGTCATATTGGGAACCACCTTCTGTACTTATCGGCGTAAGACGGTGAACTTTGTAGCACATTTAGTGCCACAAGGAGGCTGGCGGTCTGTTTCGAGGTTCTCAAGCGCTTCCTGGAACACAGTGCGGACACCAACAACAACGCCAACCCGGATCTCAAGACCTGCATTCCCCGTCGAGTTCACCCATGCGTTCGGCTATCGAGGACGTCGAACGCGGTCTTCGCTGTGGTGGCGTCCGTTTTGGTAGTGTAACGGCTTCGGGTGGAAGCGCCGCCCCAACGCCACGCTCCGACCGGTTGCTCCTTCCATAGCTCGGATAGCACGCTACCTCATCCGCGCCGGCTTCAGCGTCCAGCCCTGTAGCTTTCCTAACTCCAGCAACTCAGGCGCACTGAAGCCTTCCGGGTGAATCGGCCAATCAAACGCCTTGCGAGGCTCGTTCGAGAGGTACTTGCCGTAGTCGGTGACAAGTGGGTTCAATTGGCACCATCTCCTTCAATCTTCCTCCTTCAATCTTCCTCTTGACAGATTCAGGTGGTTAGTGTATGATTTAATTTCGATGAAACAGACAACCCATTTCGGGATAAGGCCACAAGGCGCGGAACTCAATCGCGCCACGTGCGTCGATCCGTAGGGCTGTTCTGGACTCATAGATTTCTTTAGGAAGGACCAGCGGCGGATCGGAAACGGTTCGCCGCTTTTGTTTTTTCTGGGCATAGCTGGAAGGTCTAGCTTCGGTTTTGGGAACCGACGATCTGTGTTCGATTCACAGTGCCCAGACCATCGGGGGCTGTGGGAAATGGCTAACCTCCCTGCGTCGGAAGCAGGAGATTCCCGGTTCGAGTCCGGGGTCCCCGACCATGTTCTTTGACAATTGAAATTGTGGTCTTCAGGATAAGCGGGATTGGCCGAGCGCCATTAGGCATCTGTCTTCCAAACAGAACAGACGGGTTGGACTCCCGTATCTCGCTCCAATGCTGGGTTCGTCTAGCGGCCAGGATGTTGCCTTGCCATGGCATCGACACGGGTTCGAGTCCCGTACCCCGCACCAAAGTCTCAAGTCGAGTAAGCATTGCTGGCGATGCGCCGGTCCTGTAAACCGGTGAAGTCAGTTCGATTCTGACACTCGGCTCCAGTCGATCAAGCATAGGTGGCGATGCGCGCGGCTCGTACCCGCGATAGCCCGGCTCAAGTCCGGGGATCGGCTCCAGTCGTTGTAGCTCAGTGGCAGAGCAGTCGCTTGGTAAGCGACCGACCTGGGTTCGATTCCCAGCATCGGCTCCATGCGCCTTTCGTCTAGCGGCAAGGACACTCGCCTGATTAGCGAGGAACCACTGTTCGAGTCAGTGCGGGCGCACCAAGTTTTTATTGCGGCTTAGACTAGCGGCTCAGTCGGCAGTCTCATAAGCTGCATAGATCGGTTCAACTCCGATACCCGCTACCATACATGGGGAAGTCGTTCAACGGGAGGATCACTGGCCTGCACCCAGTAGATGTGGGTTCGATTCCCACCTTTTCCACCAAGCCGTTGTGGCCGAGAGGTCAGGCGCGGGCCTGAAAAGCCCGTAACCTACGTTCGATTCGTAGCGACGGCACCAGAGTTTTATGCCGGAGGTCGTCCAAAGGAAAGGACGGCGGATTGTGGCTCCGCAGATACGGGTTCAACTCCCGTCCACCGGACCATCTTGCTACTGCGGCGGGGATGGCAAGCAATCGCAGCGGAGTAATTGGGTCCGCGAACTGCCGCAAAGTTTCACAGGGGGTTCGGTTAGCGGTAAGCCGCCAGTCTTTGAAGCTGGCTTCGGGCGTTCGAGTCGCCCACCCCCTGCCAATTGGCCGCTGGCGCAATCTGGCAGCGCGCTGCGCTCTGAACGCAGAGGTTTCAGGTTCGACTCCTGAGCGGCCAGCCAAATGTTTGTGCGGGTATCGTTCAGGGGACAGGATAGAACGCTACGAACGTTCAGACCGTGGTTCGATTCCACGTACCCGTACCATCCGGCCATCGTCCAATGGACAGGGCGCGGCGCTGCGAATGCCGAGATTCCGGTTCGACCCCGGATGGCTGGACCAAGTTTTCATGGGCGCTTCCGGCAGTGATGCGGAGGTCATGTAGTAGCAGGCGGCGTGGATTGGCTTGACGCCCATGAACCGGATTTGCGGTGGAGGCCGACTGGCGAGGCACCTGACTGTCGCTCAGGCTTAGGCGGGTCCGATTCCCGTTCACCGCGCCACGGCGCTGTCTTCTAGCGGCAAGGATGGGACCCTCTCACGGTCTCGACGGGAGTTCGATTCTCCCCAGCGCTGCCAAATTATTCTATGTGGGGCTGTCGTCTAAAGGCAAGGATAAGAGGCTTTCAATCTCTTGATGGGAGTTCGATTCTCCTCGGCCCTACCATGCGCCGGTAGCTAAACTGGATTAAAGCTCCCGACTCTTACTCGGACGATGTGTGGGTTCAAGTCCCACCCGGCGCACCAATTTCATTCCGGGGTAGCCAAGCTGGGAAGGCAGCACGCTGTTACCGTGCCCACGCGCAGGTTCGATTCCTGCCCCCGGAGCCATTTCGCATCCCTCTCGGGAGGCCGGTGCCTCAAGCCGCCTTATAAGCGGTCGCGCCAGATTAGCGCCTAGATCTTGGATCGACACCAAGGGGAGGGACCACACCGGGCAACTCCGCTGGTAGCGGAGACCTCTCCTACCAAGAGGCACAGTGGAGTTCGATTCTCCGACCCGGTACCATTTCGCGCCGTTGACTAGAGCGGATATTAGGCCGGTCCTTTAAACCGGAACAGGCAGGTTCAACTCCTGCACGGCGCACCAGTGTTCCCGTCGTCCAATGGACAGGATAGTGCGGTCCTAACGCACGGATGTCGGTTCAAGTCCGACCGGGAATCCCACTTCCGGGCGCGTCGTCCAACGGACAGGGCTACTCGCTTCTAACGAGAGAATGCGGGTTCAACTCCCGCCGCGCCTTCCACTTTTCTGGGCGTCGCCAAGCCGAGCTGCCCGGCGCGCACACCCTCGCGGACGGTTGCCGAAACCGGGCACACAAAAATAGCGCACTGCACCTTTTCCATCCTTTTCATTGAGTGACTTGTTCTCAACATGCAGTACAATCCGGTTGTGAACCGCCGGTATGCGCCGTCCTCCAGGCGCGATGACCCAGAGTGGTTCATGTTACCCTCCACGTTAGCCCTTGATGCCTTTCGGGCGATCGAGGAGGATCACGATGCCGAAGTTCACGACCGTCATCAGCGGCTTGTCATTCACCGAGTGCCCACGATGGCGCGACGGGCGGCTCTACGTTTCCGACTTCTACACGCACCGCGTCCTCGCCGTGGCCATGGACGGCTCGGCAGAGACGCTGGCTCACGTACCCCAGCAACCCTCGGGGCTCGGGTTTCTGCCCGACGGCCGGATGTTGATCGCGTCCATGCGCGACCGCAAGGTCCTGCGGCGTGAAGGCGACGGTTCACTCGTCGAGCATGCTGATCTGTCCGGCCTGGCCCCGTGGCACTTGAACGACATGCTCGTCAATCACGACGGTCAGGCCTGGGTGGGCAATTTCGGGTTCGACCTCATGGGCGGCGCCCAAGCCCTGACCACCGTGCTCATCTGCGTTGAGCCCGACGGGACGGCCAGGGTGGTGGCCGACCGACTCGGCTTTCCCAACGGCATGGTGCTGACTCCGGACGGCCGCACGCTGATCGTGGCCGAATCAACGATGAACCGGCTGAGTGCCTTCAATGTCGCTTCCGGTTCGTTGGGCGAGCGTCGGACTTGGGCTGCCTTTGGCGATCCCCCGGCATCGACCGACGTCGGTGAAATGTTCGGCCAAGTGGCCGTTGTGCCGGACGGGATCTGTCTTGACGCGGAAGGGGCGGTGTGGGTGGCCGATGCGGCCCACGGCCGGCTGGTTCGGGTGGCCGAGGGCGGCCGCATCCTGGAGGAACGCAAGACCGATGGAGTCGGCGTGTTCGCCTGCATGCTAGGAGGCGACGACGGGCGCACGCTATTCGCCTCGGTCGCGCCCACCTTCCATGAGGCCGAGGCATCCGCGAACCATCGTGCCTCGATCCTAATGACGACGGTCGAAGTACCCCACGCCGGATTGCCCTAGTAGAGGACGCCGTCGAAAAAACCTTCCACTACAATCACCCTGGGTTGCCGAGCGGCCGCCCCGCACGCCCCTCACCGCGTTGGTCCGAACCATCCCGAGGAGTCTCGGTGCCAGCCTGCCGGCCGGTTCGCCGGCCCGAATGGCAGGTGCGCCAGGAACCGATTCCGGAGGCAGCCGTAGTTCCTAAGGCACGGCACGCAGTTGATCTCCCTGAATAAGGTGAACGCCCAGCCGTCCTCCGCCGCACCATGCGCGTCAGCTCGATTCGGCACGACTTCAAGCCAGTCGAGGCGTGACCCAACGGTGACCATGACGGGCTGGTCGGCTTAGCTGCTAATGAGATCGCGCCCGGAGGCCCGCGGGGTTGTTCAGGGCTTCAGCCAGGCGCCGAATCGTGTTGATGGCCGAGGTGAGGAGCGCGCGTAGGGGGGTGATCGTAGGAACTAAGGGAGCGGTTTTAGACCTGTCTTAGACCTCCAGAATCGGAGCAGGTAGTCGAGCGCAAATTGGCCGAGGATGCACTGGCCGCCGAGGATCGCTGGAGCCTCATGTTATTGCCCAATCACCACGACGTTGCAAGTCTCCGCCGTCATGGAGGCATTGGCCGGAAGTGTTAACGTGCTCGCCGTCGTGGTGGGGTTGTACGTGCCGCAACTTCCACCGCTTTCCAGCAATACCGGAGTCGTGGCGAATGCCGTCGGATAGCTGTACGTCTGGGCCGTGCCGGTGTTCGCGTAGCCGTTCAGATAACACGCTGCGAGTTTCATGCCGCCAACTATGGGCTGTACACACGTCGCCGTGCCCGATGTGCCACTCTGTGAGTTGGACGCCGAAGCAATCCTGATGTTGCCAGCGATATGCAATGGGCTTGCCGGAGCTGCCGTCCCGATGCCCACATAACCGTCTGTCGTATCGACGGTGAGCACATTCGAGGTGCCGTTGGCTTTGTCGAACTGAATCGCCGTGGTGCTGTCTGTCGTTGGGTAGAACACGCCGCCGTTCAGTTTCGTGGTTGTCGTCTGTGCCACCTGCGATCCTGCCCCCGTCATCAGCGCCGTGCTGGTGAGCGAGGAGGCAGAGGTTAGGCACGTGGTACAGGCGCTCAGAATATCGGCGGAACCGGCGATGCTCAGCGCCCCCGTGCCGGTGGTGATCTTCAACAGGCCGCTGGATAGGCCGGACAGCAGCGTGCCGTTGAGGCCTACGACGGTGGTCGCCAGCGATCCGGCGGCGTTGGTCATGTCGCCGGTATGCGCCGGTTCCTGGGCAGCTTGAAGCGTACCGGTTACGCCAGTCGTAAGCGAAATGGACGGAAGATCCCCGGCCACCAGTGCGCACGGCCCGAAGCTGGTCGCCGCGCCGCATGTTCCAATGACTTGGTGCGGGGTCTGCCCGGTGGCCGCGCCGAGCGTCAGGGTCGTACCGGAGATCGAGCAGGTTAGCCAGTTGGCGCCGGGGTTGGAGCAGGAGCTGGCGCCTGGTAGGGGCGGGGGAAAGACCGCGGTTTGCGTGCGGCCGACGTGGGCGAACCAGCCGGCCAGGATGGCACAGAAAAGGAAGCGGGCGATACGCGTTGGGGCTTGTTTGATTTTCATAAAGAACCTCCCGTCTCACGACGGTAGTTGGTGCTTACGGCCCATTCTACACCAGACTAACCCGCCGTCTCTACACATTCCCAGCAGAAACGGATGGTGAAGCCGCGCAGCAGCCTGCGGACAAGCAAGGCGGGATACGCCATCGCTCGGGGACCCGATTCGTCTTGCGAGGCACAGCGCTCCTGGTTGCCATGTCGCGTCGGTCGGGGCGGAGGGCGCGAAGGGTGCCGGCAGGCGAAGCGAAGACCTCGCCCGACCAAGCCACGGTCGAAGGGCTTTGCCCTCGCGGCTGTGCGAGCCATTTCCGGAGCGCGCGGGGCCGGACCCCTTAACAAGCGCTCTTGGCATTGCCAGGCGGCTCGCCGGGTAGTAGACTACTATCGGCTCTGAAACTGACGAAGCCACGCCAGCACGTAGACTTTTTGATGTGGAGGAAATGTGTCCATTTTGGCGACGGACTCTCACAATTGGTGCAACATTCGCGTTCTTGACGGCTACTGTTCTGCTCATCTACGCTCAGCAGCCTGCCGATCCACCAAAGCCTACCGGCTCCGAACCGCCATGGTTCTTGGCTGTCGATGTCGCGCCCCCAGGCACTACGGGGACTTTCACCACACTGTTCAGCTTCGATAACATGGACGGCGCATTCCCCTTCAACGGGGCGCTGGTCCAGGCCACCAACGGAGACCTCTACGGAACAACCGCAGGTGTCGGGGCCAACGGCCACGGCACGGTCTTCAAAATCACACCGAGTGGCACGCTGACGACTCTGTACGGCTTCGGCTCCCAGACCACTGACGGCTACGGCGCTAACGCTGGGCTGGTCCAGGCCACCAATGGCTACCTCTACGGGACAACGACGTTGGGGGGGGCTGGCCCCTACGGCAGTGGCGGTGGCACGGTCTTCAAAATCACACCGAGTGGCACGCTGACGACGCTATACAGCTTCTGCACCCAATACGGGTGCCCGGACGGCGACCAGCCCAACGCTGGGCTGGTCCAGGCCACCAATGGCTACCTCTACGGGACAACGGAATTTGGGGGGGCCGGCCCCTACGGCAGTGGCGGTGGCACGGTCTTCAAAATCACCCCGAGCGGCACGCTGACGACGCTATACAGCTTCTGCTTGCAAAGCGGGTGCCCGGACGGCGAATTGCCCCTGTCGGGGTTGGTCCAGGGCACCAATGGCTACCTCTACGGAACAACCGCCGCGGGCGGGGCCAACGGCAACCTTGGCACGGTCTTCAAAATCACCCCGAGTGGCACGCTTACGACGGTTTACAGCTTCTGCTCCCAAAGCGGGTGCGCAGATGGCGACGATCCGGTGGCGGGGCTAGTCCAAGCCACCGACGGAAACTTCTACGGGACAACAGATTATGGCGGGGCCGGCAAATATGGTAGTGGTGGCACGGTCTTCAAAATCACCCCGAGTGGCAAACTGACCACGCTCTACAGCTTCTGCTCCCAAAGTAGGTGCACGGACGGCGAATACCCCTACGCAGCGCTGGTCCAGGCTACCAATGGGGACTTCTACGGGACAACGTATGTGGGAGGGGCCACCATCGGCGGCTGCATGTTAGGCAACGGCTGCGGTAAGGTCTTCAGCCTGTCCGTGAGTCTTGGCCCGTTTGTAGAAACGCAGACTACCTCCGGCAAGGTGGGAGCCGCTGTCAAGATTCTGGGAAGCGATCTCATCGGCGCAACCAGCGTCACCTTTAACGGCACGGCTGCTACCTTCACCGTGGTGTCGAGATACCTAATTACGACCACCGTCCCCGCTGGCGCGACCACCGGCACGGTCCAGGTGGTAACGCCCAACGGCACGCTTTCGAGCAACTTGCCGTTCAGGGTGTCCTAAAAAGGCCGCGCTTTATTCAACGGCAACCGCCCCGGACGCTGCATCACATGACGCCAAGTTTCACCATCCTCTCCTCGGGTTAGGCGGTGCCGGTGATGCCTCCGAGTTGTTGGCTATCAGGCCAGGCGAATTCTCTATGGTCGATCTCACTTGCCACGTTCCGCGCCCACTAACGTAACGGCGATGACGCAGTTCGCCGGGGACCGGTTGCGCCAAGCGTGGCGCGTTCCGTTCTGCACTACGCAGTCTCCCGCCCTGAGCAGAACCTCGGAGCCATCATCGAGTTCGAGATAAACCTCACCGAAATAACCACATCGAAGTCCACCGTATCCGTGGTGTGCATGCCCGGATTCTCGGGTTCCAGCACTTCGGCCATGCCAGGCAATTTCTCCCGCAGTTCGCCGAACGCGGCAGCCAGATCAGCAGGTGCGACTTCCGAATCTGCCTCAGGTGGTATGGTGAAAAACCCAAAACGGAATCCGCTCTTCGGCGGGAAGTAGCCAGGATGTGGCGGCGCCGTCCCATTGGACGGAAGCTGAACGACCGATTCGCTCCCCCACAAGCGGTGAAACTCAAAACCCGGAAGAAGAGCGAGCGTTACTGGCGCGACCGGCGCATCACGGACAAATACCGATTTGCCGGACGTGTCTTGTCCTGTTACCACACAGCGAATGTCCATCAAACCTCTCGGCTAGTGTACCAACCCGATAGATTCGCGTGAAACCAGAATCGCGGACTATGGACTGACCTGCGAGTCGGCCTCCCGGAGTTGTGGATGGGCGCAACCTCGCGGTCTTGGCGGGCGGACAACCACCACTTCAATCAAGTGGCGGAACGATCCGGGGAGCGAGTTCCTGACCGACGACCCGTGTGCTGGCTACTCCCGGTGACTGCCGCGTCGAGTCGTGCCCCCAGGCTTTCGAAGCCAGCCTTTGGGCCGTGCCACTCTAGCTCGTTCACGTCCTCAAACAGCGGGATGTTGGTGCGGAGAGTTGCGAGCGTCCGGAACAGCAGTGCGTGGTCCCTCTCGGTGCTGAGCGTGCGCGCAAGGGCGCTGGCGTTGGCGGCGTTCACGCCCCATTCTCTCCAGTCCGCCGGGATGGATTCCAGGTGGACGAACTTGGCGAGAACCGCAGCCGACGACTTCGCCCCCCAGCCTGGCAATCCGGGGTAGCCGTCAGCCGCGTCGCCGACCAGCGCCAGGTAATCGGGAATCGACTCCGGCGACACGCCGAACTTTCCGACCACGCCGGCCTCATCGAGCGTCACGCGCCTCCGGCGATCCAACTGTACGACCCGCGTGCCGCGCACGCATTGGGCGAGGTCCTTATCGGGCGTGCAGATAATCACGCGCTCGACACGCGGGTCCCGTGCCGCCGCTGCCGCCCCAGCCGCCAGCGCGTCGTCCGCCTCGAACTCCACCATGGGCCAGACGACGACGCCCGCCGCCGACAGCACCTCTTCAAGCAGACCGAACTGGGACCAGAGGTCAGGCGCGATCCCTTCGCCGGTCTTGTAGCCTGGCCACAGCCCATTGCGGAAGGACTCGATAACGTGATCGGTCGCAACGGCAACGTGCGTGGCGCCGCCGCGAATCATGCCCAGCACCGACCCGAGCACGCCGCGCACCGCGGCGACCTCGCGGCCGTCCCGGTCGCGGGCCGAGGGCAGGGCGTAGAAGTGCCGGAACAACTCGTATGTGCCGTCGATAAGGTGGATTTCCAGGGCGCAACTCCAGCACCAACATTACCGGATCGGGGGGTTCTGCATCAACCGGGCAAGCCGACTTTATCAAGTGCTCGTCCACCTCGGGTATGCTGGTCTGAGGAGAAGGCATGGAATACAGATTGTTAGGCGCGAGCGGTCTGGAGGTTTCGGTGCTGAGCTTCGGCACGATGACGCTGGGCGGTGAAGGACGGTTCGCCGCCATGGGCAACGTGCAAACGGAGGAGGCGCGGCGCCAGATCGAAATCTGTATCGAAGCAGGCGTAAACCTGTTCGACACCGCCGACATCTACTCGTTTGGCAAGTCGGAGGAAGTGCTCGGCCAGGCACTGGGCGCGCGCCGCAAAGACATCGTCCTGGCGACGAAGGTCTTCGTTCGACTGGAACCCGGCACCAACAAAGCCGGCCTCTCACGCCGCCACATCTTGGAAGCCTGCGACGCGAGCCTCCGCCGTCTGGGAACCGATTACATCGATCTCTACCAGGCCCACAACTTCGACTCCCTCACACCCCTGGACGAGACTCTGCGCGCCTTCGAGGATCTGATCCGCGCCGGTAAGATCCGCTACGCCGGTTGCTCCAACTACTCGGGCTGGCAACTCATGAAGGCCCTGTCCACCTCGGACCGGCTCGGGATTCAGCGCTACATCTCGCAGCAGATCAACTATTCGCTGCTGGCCCGCGACGCCGAGCACGAACTGGTGCCCGCCGGCCTTGACCAGCGCACGGGCATTATGGCCTGGAGCCCCCTGCAATTCGGCCTTTTGTCCGGCAAATTCCGCCGCAGCCAGACGAAGCCTTCCGAGTCGCGGTTAAACAGTCTCGACGCGCCCGGCACCGTCGATGAGGAGCGGCTCTACAGAATCGTCGATGCCCTTGCCGAAATCGCCGCCCAGCGCGCGGTTTCCATCTCCCAGGCCGCACTGAACTGGGTCACGCGCAAACCGGGCGTGGACACCGTCATCATCGGCGCCCGCAACGAGCAGCAACTCCGCGACAACCTCGCCGCCGCGACCTGGACCCTCACGGACGCCGAGGTGGAACGTCTCGACGAAGTCAGCGCCCTCCCGCTGCCTTACCCCTACTGGCATCAGCAGAAATTCGCCGGGGATCGCAACCCGCCCGCGAAACACGTCCGGTAGCGTCCGCACGAGACCGCCGGTAGACGGACCGCTGGGTGACGCCGATCAGGTTTCAGGAATTGACGGTACGCGCCGCTGTTGAACGTGGTCCACGGTCCAAAGCCCCTCTCCGTATACAGCTTGTACGCGAAGTCGATGTTAGCTTTGCAGTCCAGCAGATCCCGAAGATTCACCCCCGCTCGTTTCAAATGCACCGTGTTGATCTGGAAGTAGCCCCAATCGAGCGTCCCGTCGGAGTTGTAGTGATACACCTCGCAGGTGCCGCGCGGGTTTTCGGCGCGTTGAACAGCCAATGCGATGCGGCAGGCCGGCCCGAATTTGTTGCAGGCGTATTGCTGGTACGCCGTCAACCTCCGGCCAAATTGATCGGCCTGGGCCGCGCCGGCTTCCGCACCTGAGATCCTGGGGGCAATTACTAGGGGCCACTGGAATCGGATGCGGAATGGCGATTGCAATGTAAAGGTGTATTGGGCTTGGAGCACGACTGTAGCCACACCGATTCCCGCAGCCGAGAGGAGAAGGAGGGCCAAGAGCCTCGCCGGTATATGCTGTGGCTTCGAGCGCCTGCCGCGCGCCCGCTTGGGTGCCGTGGAGTTCAGAGGCACCGGATGGCGCCTGTGGATCGCCGGTACGTTGGGGCAGGGATGTCTGGTGTTGGTCGTCGAATGGATCGCAAAGGGAAAAGGCGTCGCTGAAGCATTCTTGGATCAGATTACTACAACAGCGAGACAACGCAGCGCGGCGAACCCAAGAGGTCGGATCATCCGGCAGGAAACCGCCCGGCGTGCCTGTCGCAAGCCGTTTCCGTGACTCGCGTTTCACGCTCACTGCGTTCCATCGCGAAGAGCGAAGTATCGCTCCCACCATGGAGAACGTTTGCGATAATGGCAGTTCAGGGAAACGAGGCTTTGTGTGTCACCTCTAGCATCGCCGGATTCGTAAGAAATGCGCAGTCTCTCAACGCGTGCCATCGTAGAACGAGTCGCGGACTACTATCTCGCATCCGGCGATTTCAACGGCTACCCCATCCGCCAACTTGCCAGAGACTTCAACCTTCCTGAAGAGGAGCTGCTCTCAACCGCCCAGAAGCTCGTTAGGCGCGGGCGCGTTACCGTTTTGACGAGCCATGCGGAAAATCCGTTCATCAAGCGTTTCCCGGACGCGCCGAAGGAGAAGCAGCTTGAGCTATTGCTCGCGTCAGACTTGAACCGCACGTGTCTGTACCCATCACGTTCGCACTTGAAGCGTGCGGTGAATCGGGCAAAGTACAAAGGTCGCCCATTCACGCTCCGGCTGGCGTTGGGGGAACCGCAACTTGCCTATGCAGTTTTCGATTTGGCCGTCTTAGAACTCTATCGAAACGACCCCAGGTATTATTACCACTCTGACGACGTTTCCGGGCGCATCAGTATCCAGAGTAAGCACGTAAAGGACCTTGCACGGCCGGATCAAGTGCTGCTGGAGTCTTTCGGGTTTGCCTTCAATGCGAGGCTGGACCGCGCTGTGGCGGTTTTTCTGCGATACCTTTCCCGTTTCAGCCCTGACCACCAGCAAATCTGGCAGTCAAGGGACCTTGCTGGTCACAAATACAAGTTGCACCCAGACTACTTTCGATCAGCGATCCTTGGGCAGTGGTACGAGGGCGTCTCGGTGTTCGATGCGGTTCTGGAGGAGGTTCACTGCGTTAACGAAATGTGCAAGCTGATTGGCTGGCAGTCGCTCTTCAGGAACGAATTCCGGGAAGGGTCCAAACCTCCAAGCTTTGGCTTTCTGATCCGGCCTACGCTTGCGCAATTCATTGAGTTTGTTCATCTGCTCGATAAGGTTCTTTCTGAGAATCTCAACAGGGAATTCTTCCGGGGGCAGGTCGCCTTAGAATCGGAGCACGTCCGAAAGGATGGAAAGATCGAAGTGCGTCCGAAGGGCACCATTCAGATGCTCGATGAGTGGTTGGCGAAGCGTTTTAGGACACCCGACAGGACGCCTATAGTCGAGGCGATTCAGGTGTTTAAGCTTGTTCGCCAGATGCGGCAAAAGCCAGCTCACTCCGTTGATGAAAACACATTTGATCAGAGGTACTACCACGAGCAGAGGGAGATAATGGAGAAAGTGTACGTATCGGTCCAAACCCTGCGTTTAATCCTTGCGAATCACCCGAAGGCTAATGCGTTTCGAGTACCCGATTTCCTCACCGAAGGTAAAATCTGGATGCAATAAGAATGCCCTTCGTTTCCCGCTCGAACTGCCACGCTGCACGATTGAACTGCACCCCCGCACTTGTCCTTTTACATCCGGCCACCCAAGTGAGACACTTTCAAACTTCTTCCGGTATATATCCATCGTGGGCCGGTCCATTTTGCCAGCCCCGACCGCCACGGACCACGACGACCCCTGGCCGCCCCCGAAAGCCCTCTTCAAGCAACTCGAACTGGGCCAGGAGGTCCGGTGCGATCCCTTCGACGCGGCCCCGATATTCGTCAGCACCCCAACAGGCGCGCATCGACGCACCTACGATAGGGGCGGCCTTGTCGCTTGCGCCCGAACGATCACGGCCCTTCCGCTTGGCGTCCCCGCAGCGGGTTTTCGGCCCTGGGGCGCGCCCGTGGGCACCGGTGGCGCATTGGGTCACACTCGGCGCCAGCGGCGCCACGTGGGCGAACGTGGCGTGACCGGCGGCGGCTTTCGTTCGTTCCCGGCTTCCACTTTGGGGGCAAATCGCGCCTGCGCCGCAACGGAAATAGCTCCCCCCGTAAGCGGCCTCGCGAGCGCCTGGCGCTGGCGCGGAATAGTGGCTCGGCCTACCGGGCTGGGTTGTTCCAGGACCGCGGGGGGCGCTCCGTTCTTGAGCCGTTTCCGAGGACGCTACTTTCGCTTGCATCGCACAATGACTGGCAGCTTTCCGACGTCCTGTTGCGAAATCAGGGAGCGAAAGGATACCACCATCTCTTTCCGTGTCTTCGTCCCTTCTGCCGAATCGAGGGGACGGACGGGCGGTGGGTACACCATATCCACCTGGCAAGCCGCCGCACGTTTTCCAGTTGTTCCCGAATGCTTGGCCCCAACCGATCCATCCATAGCCGTACAACTCGCGGTCGCGCTCAAGCTTTCCCCTGATCACGCCGAAACAGCCCTTCGCCGCGCGCTCAAAGTCCGCGTTGATAGTAAGGAGAACGTGACCGGCGATGCGCGTGATGCGGCCGTCCTCAATGGTGATCTGCCGGTTCCGGAAAACGTGGCCGTGACCATCGAACAGCGTGGTGGTCTTGATGGTAATGGGCTGCATGGCAGCGGTGGCCAGCAGAGATAGGGCAAGAAATCTCGTGAGCATGAACCATTTTCCGGTGGAAGCCAGCATATCCCAGGAATGATGGTCTGAGCGGTTCGCTATGCACCGTGGCGGCAATCGATTCGTTCCGAAGGTGGTAATGTAACTCCATAACGTTCATGCTCGTTGAATGCCCAGCCTGCAAAACCAAGGTGTCTGGACTTGTTGTCGGAGCCGTCCAAGTCACGCCAAGTCTTCAACCCGGCAAAAGTTGGGAAGAGCAACGTCACGATCCCAGGGGCGAACATCCTGGCCCGCGCGCGTAACACTGAAACACAAGCCCGCGCCGAAAGGGAAATGATGGCCACTGTCGAACTCGACACCCGCCTGTCAATCGCGTACCACGAAGCCGGCCATGCCGCGATGGTCTACTGGCGGTGTGAGTCTTTGCATGAGCGGCGACTTGTGCTGCACGCCGACCGCTTTGGCGGAGCCAATCTGGTGCCGATGTATGAATCCTGCAAATCTGACCTGATGGTGCTGGTCGGTCGCAACCTGGCGCAACTTCTGGCGGCCGGCATCGTGCCAACACGACCCATTCGAAAGCCGGCTCTGAGCGAGAATCTGACGAAACGGCCACTTTTACGCAACTTTCTTCACCCGCTGAACCGCGAGGAACCGACGTTGGTCACCGCCATCCGCTTGGCCATGGATGAACGACACAGAAGTG
>CABEEC010000444.1_pt1 | contig 27336 bp, 17 predicted proteins | sample 3423191 | NCBI WGS metagenome assembly CABEEC01 (sample SAMEA5534333, study PRJEB31848) | metagenome | biome: tundra; feature: field; material: soil | place: USA | collected 2013-05 | depth 0.15 m | reverse complement strand
GCATTCTGGTACCTGGAGAAGCCGGTGGAAGCGCGCACCTTCAAGACCCTTCTGGAACGCGCGATTCGCTACAAGAGAAGCCTGCAGAAAACCGACGAACTTAAGCGGGACCTGAGCCTTCGCGGCGTACTCGGGGACTTGGTAGGAACTTCTCCGGCGATGCAGCAGGTCTTTTCACTCATCAGGCAGGTGGCGCCGAATTCAGCGCCCGTATTGATCCGTGGGGAGAGTGGCACTGGGAAGGAGTTGGTCGCCCGGGAGATCCATAAGTGCAGCCCCCGCGGTGATGGGCCTTTCGTCGCTATCAATGCAGCCGCCTTACCCGAGACTCTGGTTGAGAGCGAGCTGTTCGGCCACGAGAAAGGCGCGTTTACGGGAGCCATGGAGCGTTCCGCCGGTTGCTTTGAGCAGGCTCACGGAGGCACTCTGTTTCTCGACGAGATCGGCGAGATGCCGCAGTCCACGCAACCAAAGCTGCTGCGCGTTGTCGAGGACTTGCGGGTGCGGCGACTTGGCGGTAAGCACGAAATCGCAGTAGACGCTCGGATACTTGCCGCGACCAGTCAGGAACTCGGAACGCATTTGCGCGAAGAACTTTACTATCGTTTGAGTGTATTCCAGATCGTAGTTCCGCCGCTGCGTGAACATAGAGAAGATATTCCGCCGATCGCCGATGTCATGCTGCAGAATCTGAACAAGAAACACGGCACGCGCATTACAGGACTCGATGCCGAAGTGCTGGATCTTCTTCATCGATATGATTGGCCCGGAAATGTGCGGGAGCTACGCAATATTCTGGAGCGAGCCAGCATCATCGCAGGCGCGGGTTTGATCCGGCTGACGGACCTGACTTCCCCTGCGTTCGGTGTAAGCCCCGGCCCGTATACCCGGCAATCGCCGGGCTATGAGGGTCCAATAATGCTTCGGCCTGGCCAGCCACTCAGGAAACTCGAAGAGGCTTACATCAAACTCACCCTGGAACACGTGCGCGGCAATCGCAAATTGGCCGCCGAGATGTTGGGGATCGGCCGGCGGACGCTGCAGAAACGCATCGCCGCACTGCGCGTGGACATCCCGGATTGGCCGCAGAAGGCAATCCCGGAACGCGATATGACGAATTAAGGCTCGCGGAGCGCGTGCCCTGCGCGCAGGCAGCCGCCAAGAAGAAGGGCTGAGGAGAGTCGCCTCACTACGCGCGGCTCCTATCATCGATCGCCTCTAGAACTACTTCGCCGGTGCGGGCTGGGGTGCGGCCTGCGGAGACGGCGTCTCGAAGTTCACCTTCGGCACCTCGCGCGATCCCTCAGTCGCTTTGAAGTAAGCATCGTTGGGCTTAAACCCGGCCCACCCGGCGAGAATGTTGTTCGGAAATTTCTGGATATAGGTGTTGTAGTCCTGCAGCGTGTCGTTGTAGCGCTTGCGCTCCACCGCGATGCGGTTCTCTGTGCCCGCCAGTTCGTCCTGCAGCCGCATGAAGTTCTCATTCGACTTCAGTTGCGGATAATTCTCCACTAGCACTAGCAGTCGCCCGATGGCACCGTCGAGCTGGTTGTTAGCTGCGATCTTCTCGGCCGGAGTTCCCCCGGACAGCAATGCGGAGCGTGCTTTGGCGATGTCCCCGAAAACGGTCTGCTCCTGCTTGGCGTATCCCTTCACCGTCTCAACCAAGTTGGGGATGAGGTCGGCGCGCCGCTGCAGCACGATATCCACTTGCGACCACGCGGCCTTCACCGCCTCGTTCTTGGTCACCAAGGTGTTGTGCACGCTCACGTATTGTCCGAACACGACCAGCGCGATCAGCGCCAGTATGACGATCACGATCAGTCCTTTACCCATGTCGCTCTCCTGAAGCAAAATCCCGGCTCACGACTCTCGACTTCGGGGCCGAGGGGAATCCAGCATTCGATCGACCACGGCGGTCACCTGTTCTGCTGCCGCCAGGTACCGCGCGGCCACTTCCTCGATCTTGAACAGCTTTCGATCGGCCCGATGTTCTCGAATGTCCAGCACGTGCTCGAAGGGTGAGGCGTCCCACCCAAGGCTGCCGGCCAGCGCCTTCAGCGCCTCGCGCCTGGTCGCCGGGGCGGGCTGCCCCTGCGCAATCAGGGCGTGCCGGAACAGTGTAGTGAACGCTGGCAGCGAACGCAGCAGTATTTCCCACAGGCGCTGCTTGTTGCCCGCCGCCAGCAGCATTTGCTGCCGCAGCAGGATGAGTTTCTCCCGCAGCTCGTACTCCAACTGCGCGCGGTGCAGGTGCATCGGTATCTGGAGCGAGGCCACCACATCCTGCCCAAACAGCACGCGGTGGTGTCTCTGTATGTCCATCAGCTCGATGGCGAAGACATCCGCCGAGCGCTCCAGCTCTTCGCGCGTGATCGTCAGCGGCGCGGGATGCTTCTGCTTCGTCCACCACTGGGCTGCGGGACCGAGCGCGTGCAGCTTGGGAAACGCAGTGTCCTTAAGGACGCAAAGCAGGTTGATATTGGAGTACTCCGGATCGTAGTCGCCCGAAACCGCCGACCCGTACAGGATCACGCTATCGAGGTTCGTCCCGGCTGCTTGCTGCAGCCGCGCGACAAACTCGCCGATCTGTTTTTCCGGAACCGCGCTTCCTGCTGCCATGAGAATCCTCCTTGATCGCGCGCTACCAGCTTCCGCCCGCACCACCGCCACCGGTGCTGCCGCCGCCGAACCCCCCAAAGCTTCCGCCGCCGCCGAAACCTCCACCGCCGCCCGATCCTCCCACGCCACGAAATCCGCCACCTCCGACGCTAAACAAGAACATATAGAAAAGCAGCCGGCGCAACGGCGGTACAGACAACACGACGATCACAAGGACGATCAGGCCAATGATAGCGCCCGGCGAGACCTGGGTCGCCGCGGGCTCGTCGGAAGCGATCGGCGTCGGTTGCGAGGTCGTGATTTGGACGCCCGCGTCTTTCGCGATTACGTCCACCACGCGCGAAGTCAGCAGGCTCACCGCGCCGTCGTAATCGCCCTTCTTCAGGTACGGAACGGCCTCGCGCCCGAAGCCGCCCACTTTGCCATCCGGCAGGAGCGGTTCCAGGCCATAACCAACGTTGATGTAGTACTTGCGGTCCTGGACGGACAGCAGAACCAGCACGCCGCGGTCTTTGCCCTTCTGCCCGATGCCCCACTTCTGGTACAGGTCGACCGAATACTTGAAGATATCCTCACCGTCGGTGGATTTGATGGTGACGACCGCGATCTGCGCCCCCGCTTTCCGATCCACCTGGCGGCACATCTCGTTGAGCTGGCTTTGCGTGGCCGCGCTCAGCACGCCCGCGAAATCGTTGACGTAGCCCGTGGGCTTGAGCGACGAAATGGGCTCCGCGACGGCCGGCATCGCGAACACCACCACCGCCAGCACCAGGAACAAGAATTTCCCGCGCCGCCGCGCTGCGGAAAATTGGACAGCCTTCGAAAGACGATTTCCTCGCACGTCCCATTCTAAAAGAAAGTCGCGAGGGCGCGCGATGGTGCGCTCTTTGGGCCAAGGAAAATAGCGGTCGACAATGCTGCACAACGGCGTCGTTCGCCGGTCCGGTCGAAGCGGGTGTTCTTCCCAGAACCGCGGTTGGGGACCGCTTGCCATATTCCTGGTGGTATCGGCTGTTATCGCCAGAAATCGGTAACCCCTTGGCGACCGGGCTGAATCTTTTCTTCGTCGCTGTTGTATCACCGGGTCACACGTTCACGGGTGCTGCCTGCCCAATCTTGATCGAGGTACAATCGAGGATCCTGGCCGCCTCGCGTGACGGTTGCCGCTTTTCGCGTCAAAGCCTGTACCAGCGTTACTCCCAGCGCCCGGATGTCCGTGGCGGGATCGCCGGCCGACAGCGCCTCGCTGGAGATCTTCACGGTGTCTTCTACCGCAAGAATGTTCGAGGGCTTCAGATTGCCGTGCACCAAGCCCTGTCCGTGCAGGTACGCCAGTGCATCCGCGACTGGCTGAAGCATTTCGCGGGTTTCGTGCGTGGTGAGCGGGCGTGCGCGGAGAACTTCCGCGAGGTTTTCCTCGGCGTATTCCATGACGAGATAAGCCAGCGGCATGCCTGCCAGCGCCCAAGTTCCGGCCGCAAAGATGCGGACCAGGTGAGGATGGTAGAGCGTGCCGGCGCGATTCCAGCGCTCCACAAGTTCCCCGGCTTGGGCCTGGCCAGCGAGCACGAGCTTGATGGCGGCTCTGCCCGAGGCAAACCGGGTGAGGAAGACCGCGCTCCCATCACTGCCGCCGAGATACCGCTCCAGCGGGAACTCCCCGCCGGCAAGTTCGCCTTCGCACGGTTTCCAATCGAGCATCCTCACCTACGCCAGCACGGATCGTTATCGGCGCGTATCTCTTCGGGCATAATCCGGAATTCCCATTTTGCACGCCCGGCTCCCGGTTAGTATACAGTCCGGCAGCCAGCATAGCACTCGGCGCATGCCGGCCGGACCGGATGCGAACATGGATTGGCCGCGCCTGGCAGGGATCCGAGTTACAGCGCTTGTGGGGCAGCAGCCAGTTGCTCGATCCAGCGCCGCATCCGCCGGTAGTGCGAGCCGTAGCAGTACACTCGCTGGCAACCAATGCACTCGCGGAATTCATCGCACCATTCCGCGGTCCCCGGCGGCACCCGGCCCAACAAGGCCCGGCAGGTTGCAACGGCGCATGGCCCAGAGCGTTTCACTGGTCCTCTTTCAGCGACCTGAACACCTGGAATTCTTTGCGAGAAAGCTCCCCCTTCCCCTCCTCTGCGTAAAGCTGGGCGAGGCGGTAATGCGCGGCTTTCCAATCGGGCCGAAGGCGGACCGTTTCTTCGAGTTCACGTACCGCGCTGGCTGTCTGTTTTTCGTCCGAGTACAGCAATCCGAGTTGAAAATGCGCATCGGCGAAGCCGGGACGGAGCGCCACGGCCTTGTGCAGCAGCGCCTCGACCTTCTCTTCGGAACCATTCAACCCGGAACTCAGATTGCGTTTCCGCAGCCCGAGCGCATAATAGTAATTCGCCGACGGATTATTAGGGTATAACTCCACAAAGTGAGCCAGCCGCCTGGTTACTTCCCCGGATAGTTCCGGAGCGACATCATACATCCTGCCGAGGAAATCGAGCGCCTTGGTGTCGGCAGGGTCCAGATCCACGGCTGTACACAGGGCTTTTACCGCCTCTGTGTAGTTGCCCGTAGAGTAGAGCGAAACTCCCAGTCCGACCTGCAGGCGAGCGGCTTGGGGGTACTTCCCGGCGGCGTATCGAAACAGCGTCAAGGCTGGACGATAGGCTTGATGACGCAGCAGATCCGTGCCCAGGTCGAACAGGTTCTTCTCGGACGGATCCATTCGGGCCGCGGTCTCATACTGCTTGACGGCCTCGTCGAGGTTGCCCCTGGCCTCCTCCACGTCGCCCAGAAGATTGTGCAATTCGCTGCGATCCTGCCGGGATAGCATCTCTCGCACAAGCTTCCCCGCGCCGTCTGGGTTTTTCGCTTCCAGACGGGCAAGCGCGAGATCGTAACCGTTATCGTAATCGACCGGGTTGATGCGCGCGGCCTTCTCCAGCCAAGGGAGCGCCGACTGAATCTGGTGGCGACCCAGGTAGTATTCCGCCATGCGCCGGTTGGCGGCGAAGCTCTGGGGCCGACCGGCTGCTTGGCGGAGAAGCGCGGCTTCCTGCGGGGAGACTTCCGCCGTGCACAAGCATACCGCCGCCACTATGGCCCAAAGCCCGCGCATGCAAACCGGAGCGGCTCGCTGGCCGCTCCCCGTTCCATGATGCTAGAAGTAGAACTTCAACGCAAGTTGCAATTCCCGCGGGTCGTTCGGATTGTCCACCGTCGACGTGATCTTGCCGAAGTCCACGGTATCCAGGAAATTCAAGCTGCTCGGCAGCGCGAAATTCGGTGTATTGGTCAGGTTGAAGGCCTCAAAGCGAAGTTCGAACCGCTTGCGCTCCGTGATGGGAAATGCCTTGAAAAGCGAGAAATCCAGGCGGTGGAATCCCGGGCCTGAAACTTGCGTATTGCTGCCGCCCAACGGGGCATAATTCGTCTGTCCCACCTGAGTGACCACGCCCGGATTGGTAAATGCGGCGGCGTTATAGAAGTGTTCGACACTTTGGCCTGCGTAAAGGCTCGCTCCAGTATAAAGCGCGTAGCATCCCATGTCCGCCGCCGTTCCGTACGTGCAACCAATGGTTTGCGGAGGGCCGCTGTGCAGCGTGAGTATCCAGTTGAAGCTCCAGCCACCCAACAAACCCTCGGCCAGTTTGCTCCCACCGCTCATGTAAGTGCGGCCGCGGCCGAACGGCAGGTCATAGGTGCCGCTTGCCACGAAGGAGTGCCGGATGTCGAACGGCGCCAGACCCCAGTCGCCCTGGATGCCGAACCCGGGCAGATCCGGGGCGCGGAACCCACCTGTGCCGCCGCCGCTTAGCAGGTCGCCGGCGTCAGTCAGAGTCTTTGAGAACGTATAGGCCACCAGGAAGTTGAGTCCCTTGGCGAAGCGGTGCTCGAGCTTGGTCTGCAAGGAATGATAGTCGGCGGTGCCGATGGTATCGTCGTAAGAAGCTCCGGGAGCAAAATCCGGGAACGGAATGTACGGAATATAGTTGGTGCCCGGCGGCAACAACTCACTCGGATTATTCGTACCTATGAACGTTTCCAGGTGGCGGCTGAGCGACGCGACATACCCGGCTTCGAGCGAAGTCGAGTGCGATAGCTGGTACTGTAATGTTAGATTGTAGCTTTGCACATACGGAGTCTTGTAGTTCAACTGTATGCCGCGCAGGTACAGACCCGATGCCTGAACCAGGGTCGGATTGAGCGGAATTCCAGCAAATGAATTCTCCAGCGTAGCATTTTGTCCATTGGGCAGTACCACCGGCACTTGGGACGTCGGCGCGGAGTAGGAGAAGCTATACTGGAACGGGTAATTGTAGCCCAAGCTTGGGTATCCACCGCGGTTCTCGAACGCGCCGTAGAAGATACCGTACCCGCCGCGGACGACCAGGTGCGAGGCAGCCTGGTACGCAAAGCCGAAGCGCGGGGCAAAGTTGGCGTTCTGCACGTTGGAGAGCCCGCCGCCGCCATAGGCGTTGCTATAGACTAACTTAATGCCGTCCTGTTGCAGCAATTGGATGAAACTCGCGGACAACGCCGGGTTGTTTTGCCGGTTGCTGGGAATGATATACTCCGCCCCGGAGAACGGCGTTCCGGGAACGAAATTGGCCTGCGCTCCATACTTTTCGCCGGTGGGTGTGAAATAGTCCCAGCGCACTCCCAGATTCAAGGTCAGCTTGGGAGTCACCTTCCAGTCGTCCTGGACGAAAGCGCCCCTATATGCGCGGTCGGCGGCTACGCCTCCGAAATTCGATAGAGAGACGTTGTCCGGCCCGCCCACACCGCCTGCCGGAGCAAGCAGGAACTGCGCCCGCCCCGTACTGCCGTCTCCAACGTTGGGAATCGACGTGTATTCTCCGCCGAAATCGTATGCGCCGCGCGAAAAAGGCGGCGCCTCCCAGGGGAACCCGACTTGCTGTATCTCCGCCCCCGCCTTGAAGGTGTGCTTCCCATAGATCTTCGTCAGGTTCTCCGTGAACTGAATGGTGTTGCTATAACGATCGCTGACGAGCCACTCGGCCGAACCAAGCTGGCTGAGGCCGCCGATTCCCAGGTTGGGCAGGCCCCCGTTCCCAGGGGTTTGCAAAACACCTTCAATACCGAACTGCGAGGGTATGTTAGTGGTATTGTCGCCGTACGGTTGCACGCGCGAAGTATGCTCGCGGTTGAAGCCGACCCGCGCCTCGTTGACCAGCGTGGGGCCGAACGAGTGGGTGTAACTGAGAGCGGCTCCCATGGTATTGAATATCTGGTCGCCATCGCCAAAGCCGCCGCCGTCGGCAAAGCCGGTGAAAGGTCCCGGAATGAACTGAGGATTGTGGGACCAGCTATAGCGGGCAAACAGTTGATCGTGCTCGGAGAAGTATTGGTCTATACGCCCGTCCACAGCATTGACATCGTTTGACGACCCGCGATTCACGTTGTAGTTGTTGTAGAGCCCGGCCTGGGTGGGTGCGGGAAACAACGCTAAGAGTTTCACGGCGTTGGGATCCAGACGACTGGCCGGGACGACATTACCTGGGAACGGCTGGCGGACATACTGGCCATTGCCGATGCTGGTGGTAGTGGCCGGATCGAAGAGCGTCCCAATGGGGTAGCTCTTTCCTGAGGCATCGGTCAGTTGGCCGCTTTGCAAGGCCACCAGGTCGGCGAAATTCGTATATCCGCTGGAGATCTCCGCCTGGGTAGGCACGGTGGCGGTGGACGGCACTGCCTGCCGAATGCGGGTCCCCTCGTAGTCGGCGAAAAAGAAGGTCTTGTTCTTGCGGATTGGGCCGCCCATGGTTGCGCCGAACTGATTCTGGCGGAAGGCGCCCTTTTTCGATCCGGTAGCATTCTGGAAGAAGTCGGCCGAATCGAGCGCGTCGTTGCGGAGGAACTCCCAGAGGCTGCCATGGAACTCGTTGGTGCCGGATTTCAAACTGGCGTTCAAAACAGCGCCTCCGGCGCGTCCGAACTCGGCGCTGAAAGAGTTGGTCTGCAGCTTGAACTCCGCCAAGGCATCGATGGGCGGCTTGAGCACGTAGGCTGCGCCGCTCAGGAAGTCGACGCTGTTGCTGTTATTATCGATGCCGTCGAGCAGGTAGTTGTTCTGATCGGCGCGCGTTCCATTGGCTTCGAACCAACCGTTAGCGTTCAACCCTCTGCCCTCCGGCTGCCCCGCGTTCACGCCCGCCGTCAGCCGCGCCAGAAAGGTGTAATTGCGGCCATTGAGCGGAAGGTCGTTCACGGATTTGCTGCCTACCACTTGTCCGACAGAGCCGTTCTCGGTTTGCAGAATGGGGGCTTCGCCAGTCACGTCCACGGTGGTAGTCACTTCGCCGGGGGCGAGGCTGAAATCGACAACGAGTTGTTGCTGAATGTCGAGTTCCTGACCCGTTCTGCGTTGCTTCTTGAACCCGGGCTGCTCGACCTCTACGGTGTAGGTTCCTATTCTCAGCGGTGTGAAGACATAGGTGCCCGAACCGGACGTGGTGGTGTTCTCGGTGAACGACGTTCCTTCATTCGATACGGTGACCTTGGCGCCGGGAACCACGGCGGCGCTGGAGTCGCGGACAGTCCCCAAGATTGTTCCTGCGTCAACTTGGCCTTCGATCGGCAAGGCCATACAGAAAAAGCCCATCACGGGCACCCACCAAGCGAACATACGAGTGCGCGACATAGCGCGATTTTCCTCCTTCGCGGTATTTCGGGAACGGCTCAAGCACAGCCGACCCCTGATACTTGAGCAGGAACATATCACAAGCCAACCAGAGCTGTCAACGTACACGGCGAAAATTGGCCGCGGCTCCACCAGAACTTGTTGAAAATAGGGGGGAAATAAAAGATCCAAAACGCAGGGAACGTACACGCTATCTTTCAGTTGTGGGGCACCACTACGGCGGCCGCCGCCCGAGTGCCCGCCCCAGCAGCGGCTTTCTAAGTCCGTGTACGATTGACACCTCAGAAGAGCCGTGCTAAGCTCGGCCAGCATCGGAGCGAAGTCGGAAATGCCCTCCTCTTCCGGGCTGCACCCCGCGCTCCTGGCACAGGGGCCGTCTCCGTGCCAGGGCTTGATTTCGCGTCGAAGTCTTCTCGCCGCCGCATCTTCGGGGATCGCCTCGCTACTCGATTCTCGCGCCGCAGCAGCTCCGCCCGAGCCTAGGAATCGCCTGGTCCTGATCACCATCGGAGGTATTCGCAGGCAGGAGAGTTTTTCGAACCAGGGGATAGTCTACGTCCCCCGGCTCTTCAATGATCTGCTCCCGCAAGCACTGTTCTATCCCTGGACTGTGAACGATGGCGTGACCTCCCATTTCAACACCATCGCGAGCATCCTTACGGGGGTATGGCAGCATGTCGACGACTGGGGCGGACAGATGCCGGCGAATCCGGGCCTGTTCGAATATCTGCGTTCCCAGCGCCATCTGGGGCCAGGCGACGAATGGGTGGTGACGAGCAACAAGCAACTGACCGCGAAGATCAGTAAAGACGTTAATGTCGTCCTGTCCAAGCAATTGCTGATCGAGGCGGTGGAGCACATCCTCATGGCGGACAGCGGGCGCATGAGCCTGAACCGCCAGCAGTTGTTCGACGAGATGCGATCCCTTCTGGAAACCGACTATGAACGAATTGGATGGGGCGCATCCTCGCCATCCGAATTCCGCGATGCGGCTGTACGAGACACCTTCCTCGCCGCATTGACCAACTTCATTCAAGGTCCCGGCGCTCCCGCGACAGGAGACGAGCTGACGTTCCTCATCGGCCGCGAAGTCTTGCAGCGGATCGCGCCCACGATTCTAATGATGAACTTCTCCGACGTGGAGGTGGCGCACGCAGGTTCCTACGCGCTGCACTTGGCGGGGATCCGGCGCGCCGACTCGCTCTGCCATCGGATGTGGGCGTTCATCGAGAGCAACCCGGTGCTTCGCGGCCGTACGGCTCTGGTGATCATGAACGAGTTCGGCCGCGACCCCGACGGCTCGAGAACCAACGGCTTTTTCAACCACCGCACCAATACCGAATGCTGCCGCATGGCTTGGAGCATGGTGCTCGGCCCGTTGGTGCGCCGCCCGCAGGTTGTCGACCACGTCGTGCAGCAGATCGACATGGCGCCTTCTATCGGGTCATGGCTGGGCGTGACGTGCGACCAGGCACGCGGATCCCAATTGCCGGAGATCGCCGCATGAAGACAACACAGCCGGACGAGGCGATCGTCGAACGGTTGCCGCGGACCTTCGCGCCTGCCATGCGCGAGCAATTGGCCCGTCGGGAAGTGCTTTTTCCCGCCGAGCAGCGGCTGCTCGAAAACCGCCTGGCGTGGCTCCGCGAATTGACCCGGGCCGATTTCGATCGCCTGTTCGCACCGGTGAAGGCCCTCGAATCGCGCATGACACTGCCGCACTGGCGCAAGGGCGAGTCGCGCTTCTCGATAGAAGATACAGCCATCCTCGCGCGATCGCCGCTGTACGCCGAATGGCGCGCGGAAGTCGAGAAAGTTTTCGCCGTCATCGATGCCGGCGCCGAAAAACTTGGACGCGCCAAATTCCATCCGCGGCTCTTGTTTTGCGTTCTGCCAGCCGGACTTCCGCCCGCCCCGGAGCCCTGGAACGACGTTCCGGGCGGCGCGCGTGTGCCGCTAACCAGACCGTTTGCCGAAATTCAACCGGAGTTGCTGGGAGCGCTGAGCCGGCGTTCTCTTCCGGCCGACCTCGAGACCGTTGAAGGCACATGGGTTCTGGCCTGCGAATCCGGACCCTTCGGCAGCCTCCCGGATGCGGTGGTCCTCTGCTGGGACCGCACGACGCGGCTCCGACGCGAGTTTCTCGACAAGCTCAATTCCATTAGTAAGGCGCTGAAGTCGGCTGACGAAGCCATCTGGCAATTGGAGCGGACCGACATGACAGGCCTGCTCGCGCCTGAACTGGTTCGCGACCCGCGCGTGCGGGAGTTTCTGCGCACTCTTCTGCTGAGCGGCAACGGCTCGCTGGTCTTCAACAATTCGTTCGTACAGTGGGGCGCCTCCGAGGCGTTACGCCGCGCCCAACCGCAGGTTCTGATCGCGTCGTTTGGAATCCGTACCAAGCCGAAGCCGTTCTCGAGCATCGTCCTTTTCGAAGATCAGACCCGGCGCAATCCAACTTCGGATCAGCCGGACCTGGACGGATCCCGCATCGATGGCGAGATCCTTTCCCGCTACGTTCACCTTACAGCAGAACGGCTTGCGCCTTATGCGGGGCGTACCCTCACGTTATTCGCCGTTGCGGACAGGAACTACGCTCTGGCCGTTTTTCCGGATCGGGACGGGCGCGGTCGCCGGGAGGCGTCGGCCGCTTCAGGGAACCTGGTTGAGACCTGCTTGCATTGGCTTGAAACCCCCTAGCCCCGCCTGTTGCTTCCGTGAAGGTACACGGTGTTCTCTGAAAAAAAACGGCGATTGACGCTAAGATAGCCAAGGTAGCTGCATGGCGAAAAACAACCGCTCGTCGGGAGTTCCTCCAAATTTCAAGCCGATCGGCATCAAAGAGATAGCGCAGAGGCTGGGCGTTTCGATCGGAACCGTGGACCGCGCTCTCCATCAGCGTCCGGGCATTAACCCAATGACCCGGACCAAGGTTTTAAAGATGGCGCAGACCATGGGCTACCGCCCCAATCTGGCGGCGCGGTTCCTCAAATCCCGGCGTCAGTTGCAGATCTCCGTTCAACTACCCTCCGAGATCGCAACGTTTTTCGATGCGCTTCGGGACGGCATTCGCGAAGCGGCTGCACCGTTTGCGCCCGCCGTTCGTGTCGATTTCCGTTCCTATCCTCATCTGGGTGAAGGTGACATCGAGGTCTTCAACGAAGCCTTGGATCAGGGGGCGCAGGGTATGATCATCGCACCGGGCGAGCCGGCCGCGATGAAGCCCCTCATTCGCAAAGCAGCCCGGCGGAATGTTCCCGTCGTCTGCGTAGCTACGGATGCTCCTGCAACTGAACGACTGACGGCGGTGACCGCCTGCCCCCAAACCAGCGGCGCGATTGCCGGAGAATTGCTTTGTCATATCCTGTGCAGTCCGGCCAAGGTGGCTGTCGTGACGGGTAGTCTGGCAACCGAGGATCACGCGGCCAAACTGGAGGGATTCCGCTCGAGCATCGAGACTCGCGGCGGGGCTTTCGAGATCGCCAAAATCGTGGAAGCTCACGACGACGGGCGGCTCGCATACGCCGGAACCAAGGCGCTTCTGGCAGAGAACCGCGATATAGGCGGAGTATACGTGAGCACTGCCAACTCGCTTCCGGTCCTGCAGGCGATTGAGGAATCGGGGTTGGCCGGCAAAATCGTTGTGATCACCACCGACCTGTTTCCGGCACTGGTTCCTCTGATCCGGTCGGGACGCATTCTAGCCACAATCCACCAGCGGCCCCAGACGCAGGGCCGCCTGGCGTTCCAGGCGCTTTATCAATTCCTGGTGGAGGGCCAATGCCCCGTTCCGCGGATCCGGGTCGCGCCGCACATCGTCATGAACAGCAATTTGGACTTGTTCCTGGAGCGTATGGCGCTGGAGGCCGAAGACCAAGGCGATGTTTTCGGCGAGCCCATCTGGGACAGGCATTCCCCGGCGCTTGCTTGACCGCCGGTTGGCCATTCACCAGGAATCCATATTGACAGGACCGTCGAGGTTGTGGTCATCTGATAATTCCGTTAACGTACACAGATATTCGCTGAACGGAACAAGGAAGACCAAATGCCCACCCGACGGAAGCTTCTGAGACTGGGCGTCATTGCGCCCATTGCCAACACTTTGGCGATGCCCAGCAATCCGGCGGCACCGTCGGTGACGCCCGATTGCAACGAACGTATTTCGCTGAACGGGACTTGGTCTTTCCGGCTCGATCCCCAGAACTCCGGGGAGTCCCAAGGCTGGCATCAGCCCGGGGAACCAGCGGACGGTTGGCGCATCGTGAGCGTGCCGCACACCTGGCAGATCGAGCCGGAGCACGCGGATTACATGGGTGTGGGGTGGTACCGCCGTACGTTCGAAGCGCCCCAGGCGTGGTCAAACCGCGCCGTTCGCGTGGAATTCGAAGCCGTCTTCCACAGCGCCACGGTTTGGCTGAACGGCGTGGAGGTAGGACGGCACACCGGCAAGGGATACACCGCATTCCTTCTCGATCTCGGACCGCGCCTGCACTTGGGAGGGGTGAATACGTTGGTGGTCCGGGCGGACAACTCCTTCAACGAATCCATGCTTCCGCGCGGCCGCTCAAGTGATTGGGCCCACGACGGAGGAGTGTACCGGCCGGTCCACCTGCTAGTGTCGCCCCCCACGTTCATCGAGCGAATCTGGCTGGATTCCGAGCCCGACCTTGCCTCTGGGAACGCGACCGCCGAGGTCTCCGCCGTCGTTCGCAACGTATCATCGGCTCCTTGGGAAGGACGTATCGCGTTCCGGGTGGCCGAAGACGCGACTGCGTTGATTGTATCCGCTCAGGCTGCTACGGCTATCAAGCTCGCGCCCGGTGAACGCAAGACGGTCACCCTTCCGCCGGCGGACATCCAGCGTGCCAAGCTTTGGCACTTCGATCATCCGACCTTGTATCGGTTGATGGTTGCGTTATCGAACGGCCATTCGTGCGAAACCACGTTCGGGATCCGCAAAATCGAGGCCCGGAACAACGCCTTCTATCTGAATGGTGAGCGCGTGCGCCTGATGGGCGCCGAGCGCATGGCCGGCAGCAATCCCGAGTTTGGAATGGCGGAACCCTCCGAGTGGATCGCGCACGACCATGCGGACCTCAAGGACTTGAATTGCGTGTACACCCGCGCGCACTGGCAGCAGGACCGGCGTGTGCTCGATTGGTGCGACCGGCACGGAATCCTGATTCAGACCGAAGTCCCGACGTGGGGCGGGGCAACCTTCAAAGACATGGGCCCGGATCCCTCGCCGGATATCATGAGCAACGGTCTCGAGCAGCTTCGCGAGATGATCGAACGCGACCGCAATCACCCGTGCATCTTCTCGTGGGGCGTGTGCAACGAAATTAACGGCCAGAACCCGCCGGCTCACGGGTTCGCAAAGCGCATGTACGAAGAGGCGAAACGCTTGGACCCTCGCCGGCTGGTTTCGTACGCCTCCAACTCGCTTCAGAAGACCCCGGAAAAGGATGTCGCCGGCCTCATGGACTACATCATGTGGAACGAGTATTACGAGAGCTGGTACGGCGGAACACCAGCCGATGCCGCCCGCAATCTGGACGAGATTCATCGCGTCTTTCCCGATAAGGCCATCGTAATCTCCGAATACGGCTACTGCGCGTGTACCGCGGAGCGTCCAGAGGGCGACGCCAGGCGCATCGAGGTCTTGCGCGCGCACGATCAAGTGTTTCGCGAACGGGATTACGTGGCCGGCTTGATTTTCTTCGATTATAACGATTACCGGACACACATCGGCGACCGGGGAACCGGCGTGATGAAGCAGCGGGTTCACGGCGTGGTGGACTTGTATGGCGCGAAGAAGCCGTCCTGGGAGGCGCTGCGGCGCGAATCGTCGCCCATCGAATCGGTGCGCGTCTCGGGGACACCTGCCGCGCTAAGCCTGATCGTCACAGCCCGCAATGCCGTTCCAGCTTATCGCCTGCGCGAGTATGAAATCCGTGGCGTCGCTTACGGCTTCGGCCAGATTCCGGTGGAACGAATCGCCACGCGGCTGGAAACGATAGCTCCCGGCGAGTCTGCCCATGCCGAGCTGCGCTTCACGCAACCGGGAATCTCGCGCATCCAGGTGGACGTCATGCGGCCCACCGGATTCTCCGCCTGGATGGAAACATGGCAGTACTGAATAACCGAGCCTGTAAGGAGGCTGCGTGAGTTTGGACCCCTCAAAGTCGAGCGTACGCGCGTGGGAGGAATCCGTTGTGATCCCCAGCTATCCGGTTCCCGCGCCAGACCGCAACCCGATGTTTCTCGACAAGCGCGTCTACCAGGGCAGCAGCGGAAAGGTATACCCCAACCCGTTTACCGACCGGCTCTCGGACCAGAGAGTTGACAAGCACTATAGGGGCGTCTTCATCGAGAATGAGTACATTCGCCTGATGATACTGCCGGAAATCGGCGGTCGCATTCACGTCGGCCAGGACAAGACCAACAACTACGATTTCTTCTACCGCCAAGACGTGATCAAGCCCGCGTTGGTGGGCCTGCTGGGTCCGTGGATCTCGGGCGGCGTCGAGTTCAACTGGCCCCAGCACCATCGCCCGTCCACCTGCCTGCCGGTACAGCACCTGATCGGGGAGCACGCGGACGGCAGCCGCACGGTATGGCTCAGCGAGCACGAGCCGATGAATCGCATGAAAGGCATGGTCGGCATCTGCTTGCATCCGGGGAAAGCGATCATTGAAGCCAAAGTGCGGCTGTATAACCGCACGCCGTTCGTTCAAACGTTCCTCTGGTGGGCCAATGTCGGGATCCACGTGCACGATCAATACCAGGCATTCTTCCCGCCCGATGTGACGTTCGTGGCCGATCATGCCAGGCGCGCCATGTCGCGGTTCCCGGTAGCATGCAATTCCTACTACGGCGTCGATTACACCGCGGGCGTCGACATTTCCTGGTACAAGAACATTCCGGTCCCGACCTCGTACATGGTCACTCAGTCGGAATTCGACTTCTTCGGCGGATACGATCATGCCAGGCGTGCGGGCATCGTCCACGTCGCGAACCATTACGTCGCGCCTGGAAAAAAGCTGTGGACATGGGGTAACGCGGAGTTCGGTTACGCATGGGATCGCGAGCTAACCGATTCCGGAGGGCCCTACATCGAATTGATGGCGGGTGTCTACACCGATAACCAGCCCGACTTCTCCTGGTTGCAGCCGTTCGAAACCAGGACTTTCAGCCAGTTCTGGTACCCCATTCAGGAGATCGGCCCGGTGAAGAATGCCAACCAGCGGGTCGCCGTGAATCTCGAACCGGCAAGCGGCGGGTACCGCCTCGGAGTCTGTGTAACGGAGGCGCTCGGCGATGTCACAGTGTCGCTTTCCATGCAAGAGAATGCCGTTTTTGAGCGGTGCGTGCGTGTAGAGCCCGGCAAACCTTTCATCGCCGTGGTCCCGCTGGCGCCCGCGCGGTTTGAGGCCGATCTTCTGCTTCGCGTTCTGGACAGCCATGGCCGTGAGCTGATCCGTCATCGTCCGATCGAGCATGGAGAAACCGAACTGCCGGCGCCCGCCAGCGAGCCGCGCGATCCGGACAAGATCGAGACAACCGAAGAACTCTATCTTACGGGACTGCACCTGGAACAGTACAGGCATGCCACCCGCTATCCCGAACTCTATTGGACCGAAGCGCTGAACCGCGATCCGGACGATGTTCGGTGCAACAACGCGAGGGGGCTGCTCCTGTTGCGCCGTGGTGCGTTCCGCAAAGCGGAGGCGCACTTCCGGCGGGCTCTCTCGCGTCTGACCAAGCGCAACTCAAACCCTTACGAAGGCGAGCCCTGGTATAACCTGGGTGTTGCGCTGCAATACCAAGCGAGACTCGCCGACGCACGTGCCGCTTTCTACAAAGCGGCATGGAACTACGCCTGGCAGTCGCCCTCTTACCACGCGCTGGCTACGATCGACTGCCTCCAAGGCAACCTTATGTCCGGTCTCGAACACCTCGACCAGGCGCTCCGAACGAACACCGATAACCTGAAGACGCGGGATCTGAAGACCGCGATGCTCCGTCTGCTTGGCCGAACCGAAGAAGCGGCCGAGTCGGCGCGACAGACGCTTGCCATCGACCCGCTCGATTTGCAGGCGCGCAACGAACTGGCTGTACTCCTGCCGGATCGCGAAGGTGAGCTCTTCGGCATCCTGAACGGTGTAGCGCAGACCTGCCTCGATGTGGCATTCGACTACGCCGGGGCGGGTCTTTGGGCTGACGCGGAAAATCTGATAGAGCGTTTTCTGGTGCATTCCGATGCCAAGACCCCGCACCCGATGCTCTGTTACGCAACCGGTTGGTTTGCGGAATGTCGCGGCGATCGGGAGAAAGCCGCGCGGTGGTATCAGGCGGGCCGCGCGGCGCCTCCCGACTACTGTTTCCCGTCCAGGCTTGAGGAGATGATCGTGCTGGAAGCGGCGTTGCACCATGACGCCGACGATGCCCGCGCGCACTACTATCTCGGCAACTTGCTCTACGACAAATACCGGCGCGAAGAAGCCGTCGAGCATTGGGAGCAGGCCTGCCGCCTCGATCCGGAGTTCTCCATTCCCTGGCGCAATCTCGGGATGGCTTACTACAACGTGCGCCGGCAACCAGACCGCGCGACCGAATGCTACGAAAAGGCGTGCCGCGCGGACCCTTCGGACGCGCGCCTGCTCTACGAATTCGATCAACTTCGGAAGAGAACCGCCGCGGAACCGGGGATACGCCTGGCTGAGCTTGAGAGGCGCAGGGACCTCGTCGACCAGCGGGACGATCTCACGATCGAACTGGTTACGCTCTACAACTTCACCGGCCAGAGTGCCAGAGCTTTGTCGATCCTCCTCGCACGCCGTTTCCACCCATGGGAAGGCGGTGAAGGTCTTGTCTCGGCACAGTACGTCTCGGCGCATATCCTCTTGGGTGCCGATGCGTTGGGTTGCAATAATGCGGCGGACGCCCTGAGCCATTTCGAGGCGGCTCGCCAATACCCGCACAACCTCGGCGAAGGGAAGCATCTTCTCACGCGGGAAACGCACGTCGACTACTTTAGCGGCCTTGCACTGTCGCTCGCCCGGCGTGCGGGTGAAGCGAGCGGCCTCTGGCGCAAAGCCGCAAACACGAGGAGCGATACCGACATGTTCGCGTACTACCGCGCCCTCGCACTGCGCAGCCTCGGCGACGATGCCGGTGCCGTAGCGTTGCTGCGGCACTTGCATGAATTTGCGGAGGCGCAAATGAATGCCGAGGTCAAGATCGATTACTTTGCGACATCTCTCCCGAATTTCCTCCTGTTCGAGGACGATCTGCGGAAGCGCAACCGCATCGAGTGCCTGTTCCTTCGCGGCCTTGCCAACCTTGGCCTTGGCAGGCAAGTAGAGGCCGCGGCGGACCTCGAGCAGGTTCTGTCCATGGATCGCACCCATCTCTTCGCTCACCTGGAACTGCGTCGCATGGCCAGTTTCCAGGAGGCCACATCAACACCATGAATTACAAAAGAACGATCGGCGTGTGGACTGTCTGCGCGGCATTACTGCTAGTGTGCTTTGCGCTCACGGGCTCTCAGCCCCAGGAAATGGTCATCCGCATCAATGGAGGCGGTTCCGGGAGGGTCTTCGATGGGTTCGGCGCAGTCAGCGCCGGCGCTTCATCGAGACTCCTGATCGACTATCCGGAGCCTTACAGGACCCAGGTTCTCGATTACCTCTTCAAGCCCAATTATGGTGCTTCGCTCGAACACCTCAAAGTGGAGATCGGCGGCGACACGAACTCGACCGACGGCTCAGAGCCCAGCCACATGCACACCCGGAGCGACCTGAATTCTCAGCGCGGGTATGAGTGGTGGCTTATGAAGGAGGCGAAGAATCGAAACCCGAACATCATTCTCGACAGCCTTGCCTGGGGTGCCCCTGGATGGATCGGAGACGGCAAGTATTACTCGCAAGACATGGCCAATTACGTCGTGAAGTTCATTCAGAGCGCCAAACACGTACACGGCCTCGACATCGCCTTCACGGGAATCTGGAACGAAAAGCCCTACGACGCCGAGTGGATCAAGGTGCTGCGCCGGACTCTGGACGCCAACGGCCTCAAAGCCACAGGAATCGTTGCAGCCGACCTCTATCAGCCCGACCAGCAATGGGACATCGTCAAGAAGTTCGCTGGCGACCGGGCCCTCGACGCAGCCGTCTATGCCGTCGGCGTACATTACGCGCGCACCAAAGGCAAGGTCAACACTCCGCAGTTCGCCAAAGACAGCGGCAAGCGCCTGTGGTCCACTGAGGACCAGCCCGAGTTCGGCGAAGGCGGCGCGATCTCGAAACGCGACTGGGAGCCAGGCGGCAAAAGCCTGGCGCAAATCTATAACCGGAACTACATCGACGGCCGCATGACCAAGACCGAGATCTGGAGCCCCGTTACCTCCTACTACGACAATCTCGCTGCGCCCAACTCCGGCCTTATGTACGCGAACACGCCGTGGTCCGGCCACTATGATGTGCAGTCTACGATTTGGGTGACGGCCCACACCACCCAGTTTGCCAAGCCCGGCTGGCATTATATCGACGAAGCCTGCGGCTATCTGCCAGGGAAGGGAAGTTACGTGACTCTGAAGTCTCCCTCCTCGGGCGACTATAGTGTCGTGATCGAGACCATTGGTGCCGGATCGCCGCAGCCTGTCCGTTTCGAGTTGACCGGAGCGCTTTCCAGCGGTCCAGTTCACGTGTGGCGGTCGGACGGCAGGACCATGTTCGAGCGGCTACCGGATAGCGCATCAAAAAGCGGATCGTTTACCGTTGTGCTCGAGCCGGATGCGCTCTATACCCTGTCCACCACAACGGGCCAGGCGAAGGGAACCGCTGTGCCTCCTGCCGCGCAACGTTTCCCATTCCCATACCAGGACGATTTCGAAAAGACACCCATCGGGGGTACGCCAAAGTATCTGGCGGACCAGGACGGCGCGTTCGAGGCGCAACCTTGCACTTCCCGAAAGGGCCGCTGCCTGACGCAGGTGATTACCACGCGGCCGATCTCCTGGGGCATCTCTCCGAATCCGTTTACTTATTTGGGCGATCCGAGCTGGACTGACTACACCGTGGGCGTGGATGCGATGCTGCCCGGCGACGGAGAAGTGGCGGTGGCCGGCCGGATCGATTCCGCGGATTTCTTCCAAGACGGCAAGGCGCTCTGGCCGGCCGGTTACGTGCTGGCGGTGAGCCGCAACGGCGATTGGGAGTTGCTTGGCACAAAATTCAAAGCCGAAACAAGGAAGCTCGCCTCCGGCAGGGTTTCGTTCCCCGCCAGTGCCTGGCATCATCTGGCCATGACATTCCGTGGCTCCGCGATTTCCGCCTTCCTCGACGGCAAAGCGCTCGCGCAGATTAGCGACACAACTCACCAGAGCGGGATGGCTGGCATCGGCACGGGTTGGAACCTGGCCTCATTCGACAACTTCTCGATTGCGGTTCCTCGATAACCATGATGGACCAGTCGAGCTACGGGACGCATCCACAGACCACGGCCAGTAGCGCTTCGTACAACTTCCGGTACATTTGGTTCATCTCGATCGCGGCTGCCATGGGAGGGCTGCTGTTCGGGTATGACTGGGTCGTGATCGGAGGCGCAAAACCGTTCTATGAAACGTTTTTCCGTCTCCGCTCGCCCGCCATGGTTGCACTGGCAATGAGCAGCGCACTGATCGGCTGTCTGTTCGGCGCGCTGGCTTCCGGCATGCTCAGCGACAAGTTCGGAAGGAAACGTCTGCTTGTCCTTTCGGCGTTCCTGTTCACCGTCAGTTCGATTGGAACCGGAATGGCGGGCACGTTCGCGGTGTTCCTCGCCTGGCGAATATCGGGCGGCGTGGCGATAGGCCTGGCCTCGAGCCTTTCGCCGATGTACATCGCGGAGGTCGCGCCGGAACGCATGCGCGGGCGGCTGGTCTCCATGAATCAGCTCACTATCGTGATCGGTCTGTTGACGGCGCAGGTGGTGAACTGGCTCCTCGCACGGCCAGTACCAGCCGGCGCGACGGCGGCCCAAATCCTGCAATCGTGGAACGGCCAACAGGGGTGGCGTTGGATGTTTGGCGTGACCGCCGTTCCCTCTTTGCTGTTCCTGGTTTCGATGCTCTTCGTGCCGGAAAGCCCTCGCTGGCTGGCCAAGAACGGGCAACGGAAGCGAGCCCAAGCGGTTCTCGAGCGGATCGGCGGAAAGCTGTTCGCCGGCCGGGAACTGGCCGAAGTCGAGGCGAGTCTTGCGAACGAGATCGGCCGGGTTGATTTCAGCGACCTTCTAGAACCGAGGTTGATGCGCATTCTCGCTCTTGGCATCTTTCTCGCCGTTCTTCAACAGTGGTGCGGCATCAATGTCGTGTTCAACTACGCCCAGGAGGTGTTTGCTGCCGCAGGCTACCAGGTTTCGGACATTCTCTTTAACATAGTGGTGACCGGCGCGACGAGCTTCGTCTTTACATTCGTTGCCATCTACACGGTAGACCGGCTTGGGCGGCGGCCGTTAATGCTGACCGGGGCGGCGGGTCTGGCCGTTACCTATTCTCTACTCGGGCTCAGTTACCACTATTCTCTTCGCGGCTGGCCGGTTCTCGCCTTGGTGGTGATCGCAGTAGCCTGTTACTCATTTTCCCTCGCTCCGATTACGTGGGTGGTTCTCTCCGAAATCTTCCCGAATCGCATCCGGGGAGCTGCTATGGCTCTCGGTGTATTCTCGCTCTGGTCTGCGTGCTTCGTGCTTACTTACACGTTCCCGTTCCTTAATCGAGGCCTCGGTCCGGCCGGCACGTTCTGGCTTTATTGCGCCGTTTGTCTCTGCGGGTTTGCCGTTATTTGGTGGAGGCTGCCCGAGACGAAAGGAAAGACCCTTGAGCAGATTGAGCGTGAACTGGTCGGTACCCGCTCGTGAAGCTCAAGCGCGGCGGTTCTTATTAAGCCGGCAACCAAGTGGCGCCTGCGATTCGAAGAGAACGGTGGCAAGTGGCGGGAGATCCCCGTGCGCGACGACTTGCAGGAGCTCATGTTCGCCTACATGGGGGCCGCCGGCATCACGCACACGCCTAAAAAGGCGCACGTCCTCTGTAAAACAGGGACGAAACAGGAAATTCAGGTCGTCAAATGCCAGCTACTGCCCAGATTCCAGGGAACTTGCATGCAAAAAAACACTGCCAAAACATCAAGCCGGAACAGGGCGTATCAGGGCCTGATAACGCCCGGATCGGGCCCTGTTATTGCCTGATATTCTCGTAGTTGTCTTCGGCACACAAGTATCCTGGAATGTGAGCCTTGGCTCGCAAGAGACGACCTGGATTTCCTGTTTCGTCCCTGTTTTACAGGTCGCGAGGGGCGGGCGCGAGGTTCACCTGACAACCGCACACAATGATAGTGTTCTTATTGGAAAACGTTTTCCTGCTTGCCGGAGAAAAGCTTTGAATCCGTCCCAAACCCTGCGCCGGCAGATCGTATTGAAGGTCGCCCGCGTGCTCGCCATCGGCGCTGCCGCTCATGCCGATTTGACTGCCGCTCAAACCGGCAGGCCATCACGGCTGCTGACCCTGGCGCCGGCCGATCTCCTAGTCATCTGCCTTTACTTCGCGCTGGTGTTAGGGATTGGCGTGTACCTGAAGCGCCGGGTTCGGGCAAGCAAAGATTTCTTCTTTGCCGGTAAGGGTGTGGGTTCCTGGGTAGCCGGCCTCAGTTTCGTCGCGGCGAACCTGGGCACGCTGGAACTGCTGGGCTGGTCGGCCTCGGCTTATCAATACGGCATGTTGGCCGCACATTGGTATTGGATAGGAGCGGTCCCGGCGATGCTGTTTCTCGGCATCGTGATGATCCCGTTCTATTACATATCCAAGGCGCACTCCGTACCCGGATATCTCAAGCTGCGCTACGGCGAGGGAGCGCGGCTTCTTTCCGCTTTATCTTTCGCAGCCATGACTGTTCTGATGAGCGGAATCAACATGTACTCCATGGCCGTGGTGATGAAGGTCATTCTTGGTTGGGACATCAATTTCAGTATTCTGGTTTCCACCGTGACCGTGGGGGTTTATGTCGCACTCGGAGGCCTGCTTTCCGCCATCGTAAACGAAGTCGTTCAATTCGTTTTGATTTGGGCTGGAACCGTTTCCATCCCCATCCTCGGCCTTATCGAAACAGGCGGCTGGAAAGGCATGCTGGCGCGCATCGCCGAACGCGTACCCTTACAGGACTATACGCACATGTGGCGGAACATGGGCGCGGCGGCGAACAACCCGATGGGCGTGCACTGGACCGGGATCGTCTTTGGCCTGGGCTTCATCGGCGCCTTCGGCTACTGGACCACCGACTTCCTGGTTGTCCAGCGGGTTATGGCTGCGCGAGATTTGAGGTCGGCGAAGATCGCCACGACGATTGGCGCCGCATTCAAGATGCTGTTGCCGGCGATCGTCATCCTGCCCGGCTTGCTGGGACTGGCCGTGCTTCCGATGAAGCTGACTGGGGAGACGGAGGCTCTCGCAACTGGCGGCCACAGCTATAACGAAGTGATGCCGCTAATGATGGCGCGGTATCTCGGCCCCGGTTTCCTGGGCATCGGCGTAACAGCTCTCATCGCAGGCTTTATGTCCGGGATGGCGGGAAACATCAGCGCATTCGCCACGGTGTGGACCTACGACATTTACCGCCCGGTATTCAACCGAGTAGCCGATGACGGGAAATGCCTCAGCATAGGGCAGTGGTGCACTGTCATCGGCCTCGCGGCGAGCATTGGCGCTGCGTATCTAGTCATGCAATTCGCCAGCATCATGGATTACGTCCAGGCATTGTTTGGCTTCTTCATCATTCCCCTGTTCGGTACGGTGATCATCGGGATGCTGTGGAGGCGCGCCACTCCCGCCGGAGGATTCTGGGGACTGGTCTCCGGAACGGCATCGTCTGTCCTGCTCTGGCTGTTGGTGAAAGTTCACCCCCAGGCGTTGGCGATTCTGGCCTTCTCTGCAGACGCAAAGGCGATGGCCGAGAACCTATACAGGTTCATTTGGTCTTGGCTGGTGTGCGTTCTTGTGACTATTGTGGTCAGCCTCGTGACCAAGCCCAAGCCGGCTTCGGAACTGCGGGGACTGGTATACAGCTCCACAGCGCTGCCATCCGAGCAAGTCATTCCCATTTATCGTCGGCCCATCTTCGCGGCGGCGGTTGTCGGCGCTATGTTTGTCTGTTTGAATTTGATTTTCTGGTAACTCACATGAGCTATTCGAAGAAGGAACGCGTGCTCCGCGCTCTCAGGCGGGAGCCGGTTGACCGCCTGCCTACACAATCCAACTACACACGGGTAATGGGACGATTGCTGTCCGAGCATTTCGGGATCGCCGAGGCGGAACTGCCGGAGCGCCTGGGGAATCACCTGCTGCGAGTGGACATAGACCATCCTCGCCACACGAATGGAGATGGGTCGATCGAATTCGACTGGTGGGGTGCCGGATGGGACACCCGCACGGAGGGCTACTGGCATGCTTTCTCCCCGCTGAAGGACTCGCTCGACCTCGATCGCTATGCATGGCCGGATCCGAACGACTTGGCGATTCTCAGCACGGCCGAGCGATCGATTCGCCGGGATGGCGAGAACTGCTTCATTGCGCCCAATCTCGGAATGTGTCTCTTTGAACGGGCCTGGTCGCTGCGCGGATTCGAGGCCCTGCTCATGGATATGGTGGAACGCACCGAGTGGGTGGAAGAACTTCTGGACCGCATCACAGAGATTCAGGCGACTCTGGCGAGGAGATTCGCCGCGGCGGGCGTGGCCGGCGGGTATTTCGGCGACGACTACGGCGCGCAACGCGCGATGCTGTTCTCCCCGCGGCTGTGGCGGAGGCTGATCAAACCGCGCCTGGCGAAGCTGTTTGCAGTGTTTGTGGACGCGGCGCTGCCGGTGATTCTGCACTCTGACGGCGATATCCGGGCGATTCTGCCGGATCTGGTGGAGATCGGTTTGACGACGCTGAATCCAGTGCAGCCGGAGGTGCTGGACCACATGTGGCTGCAGAGAGAGTATGGGGCGAAGCTGAGTTTCTACGGCGGAGTTTCGACGCAGGGAGTGCTGCCGAACGGTACTGTGGAGGACGTGCGCGCCGCGACCTTGGCTTGTGCACGTGCGCTAGCGCCGGAAGGGACGGGGCTGCTGCTGGGGGCTTCGCACCGGATGCAATCCGACATTCCGGTCCGGAACGTGGAGGCGATGCTTGATGCTTTCGATGGAAAAAGCTGCTGACTGGGCGGTGGATTCGCAGGCACGCGCCGAAGGCGTAGCGGCTTGTTTTCGCGAGAGATTCGCAAGCGAGCCCAAACTGTGGGCACGCGCACCGGGACGCGTGGATTTGATGGGTAGCCACACGGACTACAACCTGGGCTTCGTGCTGACGCTGCCGATCAGCAGAGATACGTGGATCGCCGCGCGGCGTAGGGACGACGGGATCGTGCGCGTGCATTCGATGAACCTCGATGCTGCGGACGAGTTCCGGCTGGATGGGATCGATTCGATCTCCGAATCAAGGTGGTGCAACTACGTGCGTGGCGTCGCCGCGACCATGCAGGACGAGGGGCTGGCGCTGACGGGTTGCGACGCGATGATCCACAGCACCGTCCCGTTGGAGAGTGGGTTGAGTTCTTCGGCGGCATTGGAGTGCGCGCTGGCCACGGTGTTTGCAGGGTTAGGCGGTTGGAGCCTGACACCTGAACGGAAGGCGTTGCTGTGCCAGAAGGCCGAGAACGAATTCGTCGGCGTAAAATGCGGGATTCTGGATCAGTATTCTTCATGCCTGGGACGCGAAGGCTGTGCGTTGCTTCTCGACTGCCGCGACCTCTCGACGCGCGCAGTGCGGATGGCCGAGGGGATTCGCGTCGTCGTGTGCAACACGATGAGCCAACGCCGGCTGTCGGGTGGCGAATACGCGCAACGCAGGTCCGAGTGCGAGCAGGGCACCGCCGTGTTGGGAGTGAGCGCTCTGCGAGATGTGACGCCGGAGATTCTGGCGGCGAGACGGCACGAACTTCCAGAGCGCGCCGCGAGGCGATGCGAATTCATCGTCGCCGAAAGCGCGCGGGCCGAGTCGCTGGCCCGGGTGCTCGCCGCGGGCGACCGGCCGGCCGTGGCGCGGCTCTGCGCGGAGTCGTTTGTGGGTGCGAGGGACCTTTACGAGATCTGCTCGCCGGCGATGGCGGCCATGATGGATGCCATGCTCGCCGCGCCGGGTGTGATCGGCGCGCGGCAAGCGGGAGCGGGATTCGGAGGTTGCATGGTCGCCCTAGTGGATGCCGCACGTACGGATGCCTTCCGCGCCGCGGTTCTGGACGCCTATCACAGCGCGACCCAAGTGCGTCCCGAGATCTATCCGGTTGAGGCCGCGCCAGGAGCGGAGCTGTTCGACAAAGAGGAGATAACCAAATGAACCCAGAGATACTGCCAGATCTTGCCGCCCGCTATGATGTCTCGGCGGAGCACGTAACTGAGTTCCGGCGCAAGGGCCACATCCTCCTCCGGAGTATTGTCTCTTCCGAGGAAGCGGCGGCTTACCGGAGTGTCATCCTCGCAGCCCGAGAGCAGTTCGGAGCGGAATGGACTCCCCTGGAGAATCGTGACACATATGGCAAAGCATTCCTGAAGGGTATGAATTTGTGGCTTAAGGACGAGGGATTGCGACGATTTGTCCTAGCGGGCCGATTTGCCAAAATCGCGGCCGATCTGCTCGGCGTGGAGGGCGTCCGCGTCTATCATGATCAGGCTTTGCTCAAGGAGCCGGGCGGCGGCATCACACCGTGGCACCAGGACCAGCACTACTGGCCGCTGGACACGGACAACACCATAACGATGTGGATGCCGCTGGTAGATGTATCCCCCGAAATGGGCACCATGCGGTTTGCCTCTGGATCCCACCTGGACGGTTACCTCGGTGACATGCCGATCAGCGACGACTCAGAGAAAAAGTTCGAGGAGTACATTCAAAGTCGCGGCTACAAAATTGCCCCTGGAGTCGCGATGCAGCCAGGTGATGCCACCTTCCCCTATGGTTGGACTCTGCACGGTGCACC
>CABEEC010000430.1_pt1 | contig 27671 bp, 28 predicted proteins | sample 3423191 | NCBI WGS metagenome assembly CABEEC01 (sample SAMEA5534333, study PRJEB31848) | metagenome | biome: tundra; feature: field; material: soil | place: USA | collected 2013-05 | depth 0.15 m | reverse complement strand
GTCGTCTTCTTCCCCGAAGGGACCCGGTCGCCAGACAGGCGGGTCCTGCCGTTCAATGAGGGTCCCTTCCAGTTGGCAATTCGTGAGCACATCCCGATATTGCCGCTGGTGGTGGACGGTTCTGGAGCGGCTCTGCCTCGCAACTCGTGGATCTTCGGAAAGACCCAGGATATCTATCTCCGAATTCTGGAGGCCGTCTCCGTCGATGGGTGGAGCATCAAGCAAGTGCCGGCGCTGCGAGATGCGGTTCGCCAGAGAATCGTGGACGAACTGGATCGGCTGCGCCCAACAAATCGAGAATCCTGACGCTTCTCGTTTGTGGAATCATGGCGGCGCTGTATGCAATGGCAGGCCGCGACCAGAGACCGGGTTCATGGCCTACGCTACCCTCGCCGCACGCCGTGCACGTGATACGGCACATAGTAGCGCGGGTCGTCGCGCATCACGATCTCGAAGCCCGCGGCGGCCACGAACTGTTTCACGAAATCGAGCGTGCGGAATTCGTCGCCTTCGCCACGGGCGGCGCGAAAGTCGTGGGCCGCGATGCACACAAACCGCGCGCGGCCGAGCGCCCTCTGGCAACCGGGCAGCGCCTGCCGTTCGGCGCCTTCGATGTTCATCTTCAGGAAGTCGATCCGCTGGATGCCGTGCTCCGCGGCCAGATCGTCGAATCGCACGCTGTTCACCGGATAACTCGCTGCGCTGGGATCGCCGGCCCGCACGTAGTTGGACTCCCATACCGGCAGCGTTTCGATCTGCAATTCCCCTGCCCGGTCCATGCACGCGTAATTCAGCGCCGTCACATTCGCCAACCGGTTGAGCTCGCACAAGCGGCCGAGCGCCGCAAATGAAACCGGATGCGGCTCAATGGCCCAGACGCGCCCGGCCGGCCCCACCGCGCGCGAAAATGCGAACACATCCTCGCCGCGCCCCGCGCCGATATCCACGATCGCATCGCCCGCCCGCGGCTTGTACAAATAGAACCAATAATCCTCGGCGTCGCGGAGATGCTTCGCAGCCTGCCCCGCCCAACGCTCCCAATTAGGCGCGGCATTGGGCCCGGCATTGCTCCCTGACAGGCGGAACATATCGGGATCCGGAAAGTAATCGGGGCCCACGCGGCGCACCCACATGCCGTCCCAGAGGATCTCCACATCCACACCGGGCATAGCCGCGCGCGCGAGTTCCGTCGCCCGGCGCGCCAGCGACGCCCGGCCTTCGTAAGATGTGGACGATGTCTCAGCTACCCACATGCGTGTTCGCTCGCTTCAGACGCAGCGCCAGCAGCCGCCGCCGGTCACCTGAGAGCGGGGAGAGCGGCGCTCTCACATTCTGCCGGCGAGTGCCCGCGCGCCTTCTGGGCGACTGCAAGACCTTTTCGAGATAGGCCTCAAACGGCACGGCGTTCAGATTACGCGCGTAGTCCAGCACCGCGAGGCGGGACTCCGCCGCCAACTGCTCGTAATGCGCGCGGTCCGTCAACAGGCGTTCCAAAACCGCCGCCCACGGTCTCACGTCCTGCGGCGGAATCTCGACCGCCGGCACCATGAGCTCGTCCACCATGGGCCGATAGCGCGCCACCGGATTGACCGGCAGCAGATAGTCCATACCGAGCATGGCCTCCGCCAGGCCGCCGACGGCGCTGGCCATCACCGGAATGCCGCGCGACATGGCTTCCAGAATCATGCGCGATCGCGCTTCAGCCCATAGCGACGGCGCCAGCATCACGCGCGTCTGGCGGAGCAAATCGTCGATGTCATCGACCGGCGGCAGAATGGAGACGTTCGGCAGCTTCCGCAACGCCGTGAAATCCGCCGCCGTGGTGCCCCACGTGGGAACGGCCGCGAACTCCACGTCCGGAAAGCGCTCCACCAGCGCCAGGAAAATCGAGATACCTTTCACCGCGCATGGATTCACCATGCTGACGAAGCGGTTATCGAAACGGCCCAGGTCCGGATGGCCGCCGGGATCCAGCAGCGAAATCGGCACGTGGATGGCCTCCACGCCGCCCCACTGCCTCGCGTATTGCGCGACGTATTCGCTCACCGCCACCACGCCATCGGCTTGCCGCAAAGCTTCGGTTTGGAATTCGCTCGGCAATCCGCTATCCGGACCGAACGGCAACGCTATAGTGGCGCGCACCAGGTAAACTACTCGAGCGCGCGGCGACCGCAACGCGATCTCCAGCATGAGGTGCGCCGGATCGTCGGTCGAGGCGACGATGATGTCAGGCGAGAACGCACGCACCTGGGCGGCGAAATAAGCCCGCAGATTTGGGTCGCGAGTGAGGATGCGGACTTCCACGCCGTTCAACTGGAACTCGACGCTGGCCCGCTCGTGCCGCGGGGCGGCTCCGCGGGCGGTCAGTTCGCGCACCAGCGCGGCATGCGCCTCCGCGCCAAAATGTTCCACGCGCGCCACCACCCGCACCGCGTGTCCTCTGGCCGCCAGCGCCTCCATCAGCAGGCGGTTGGATTTGTCGCCGCCGCCGTAGGACGGATAGTAGAGCGAATTATGTGCCAGCAGGATGCGCAAGTTTCATGTTGACACACGCCGCCGTCATTGCGCCCGTTGCGCCCGTGGCAGGATCGCTTCGATTGCCGCGAGATCCGGCGCGGCGAGCCGCCAGCCCGCGGCGGATGAATTGCTCTTCACCTGCTCCGGCGATTTCGCGCCCGCGATCACCGACGCTACCGCGGGTTGCGCGGCCAGCCACGAAACCGCCAGTTCCAGCATGGTGTGCCCGCGCGCAGCCGCGAACTCGCTGAGCGACTCTACCAACGCCAGATTCTCATCCGTGAACACTTTCGGACCAAATCCATCCCGCGCGCGGCTGCCTTCGGGAAGCGGCTGCCCACGGCGATACTTCCCGGTGAGCAGTCCATTGGCCAGCGGGAAATAGGGCAGGAATGCGATTCCCGCGCGCACGCATTCCGGCATGACGTCCGTTTCCGGCTCGCGATGCACCAGGCTGTATTGGTTCTGGACGCTCACGAAGCGTGCGCCGCCTTCGTGCACGGCCGCCTCCGCCGCGCGCAGTTGATCGCCCGAAAAATTCGAACAGCCAATCTCGCGCACCTTGCCGGCGCGCACCAAGTTATCCAGCGCGCCGAGCGTTTCCGCAATGGGGACTTCGGGATCGGGCTCGTGCAGTTGATACAGATCGATGCGATCCGTTCCCAGACGCCGCAGGCTGTCCTCGGTCGCTTGCCGCACATATTCGGGACGCGCGCCGCGCCGCTGTTCGTCCATCTTCATCCCGAATTTGGTGGCTATTAGCGCCTCGTTGCGGCGCGGCCCCAGGGCCCGGCCCAGAAACTCCTCGCTCGCGCCCGCGCCATAAATGTCGGCCGTGTCGAAGAAGTTGATCCCGGCGTCCATCGCGGCGTTCACGGCAACCGCGCTTGCGTCCGCGTCCATGCGCCATCCGAAGTTGTTACAGCCCAGGCCCACCACCGATACTTCCAGCGATCCAATCCGTCGCGTTTCCAATTGCCTGCCCTCCTGGTCACTTGGATGGTTGGTTATATTAACTGGATGCAGTGGTTCGAAAACGAGGCATTCTGGCAGACGTTCTATCCCTACATGTTCGGCGAGCGCCAGATGGCCGCCGCGCCGGGTGAAGTGGAACGCGTCCTGGCGTTAAGCGGCGTCGTGGGCGGCCGCGTCCTGGATTTGTGTTGCGGTCCGGCGCGTCACAGCCTGATTTTGGCGCAGAAGGGATTCAGAGTCACGGGCGTGGACCGGTCCGCTTTCCTTCTGAGCAAGGCGCGCGAGTTGACGGCCGGCGCGGGCGTCGAACTGGTCGAGGCCGATATGCGCGATTTCGTCCAGCCGGGCGCTTTCGATCTCGCGCTGAGCCTGTTTACGTCCTTCGGTTATTTCGATACGCGCGAGGAGGACCTTGCGGTGCTCCGCAACGTGCGCGCCAGCCTGAAACAGGATGGCGTGTTCGTGATGGACGTGATGAGCAAGGAATACGTGATATCCCAGGGAACCCCGACGCGCTGGGAGCAGTGGCCCTCGGGCGAGCTCCACGTCCATCACTATGACGTCTTTCCCGGCTGGGGGCGCCTGCGCGTCGAGTGGCTTCTGGTCGAAGGCGATCGCGCGCGGCGGTTCGAATTCGAGCACAATGTCTACTCGGGACAGGAGTTGGCGGCGCTGCTGGAGCGCGCGGGATTTGCGGACGTGCAGATATACGGCAGTCTCGATGGCACGCCTTACGATGCCACGGCAACCCGCTTGGTCGCGCGCGCAATGGTGGGACAGGCTTCAGCCGGTCGGGTGTGCTAAGCTCAATCCCGTTGACGCGCAAATCGCAAGTCTTGTCTGAGATCCCTCTCTTCGCCAGCCTGAGCGAAAACGAGGTGCAAGCCTTGGCGCAACGCGCCGTGGAGCGGCGATTCGACGCGGGCGAGATGCTTTTCTGGGAAGGCGAACCGTGCGCCGGCATCTTCCTGATCGCCGAGGGAAGTGTGAAGATCTTTAAGATGGCGCCCTCCGGCCGCGAGATGATGCTGGCGCTCGAACGCGCGCCCTCCACGGTCGCCGAGCTGCCGCTGTTTGACGGCGGAGCGTATCCGGCCTCGGTGCGCGCCGCAGAGCCGGTGGTTGCTTATTTCATCAATAAGGCCGATTTCCAGAGCGTCTGCCGCGAGTTTCCCGACGTCGCGCTCAAAGTCCTGGCCGTGGTGGGACGCCGCCTGCGCCATCTGGTTTCGATGGTGGAAAGCATTACGTTCGGCAGCGTGACCCAAAGGCTCGCGCGCATGCTGCTGGATGCCGGCAGGCAGGCGCGCGCCGATGAGTTTGCGCTGCCGCTGACCCACCAGGAGATCGCCTCGCGTCTCGGCACCGTGCGCGAAGTGGTCTCGCGCAACCTGGCACGCTTCCGCGCCCAAGGCCTGATCCGGATGCAGGAACACACGGTCGCGATCCTCGACCGGGCGGGCCTGGAGCGGGAGGCCGAAATCGAGGTCTGAGTCTTATTTCGTGGGGCAGGACTCCACCAGTCCTGCAGCCGGCGTCCACACCGGTCTTAGCGGGTCCTGGAGGACCCGCGCACGGTCGGAAACCCACCGTAAGTTATTGAAAGCCCGTCCGGGCGGCCTGAGAGGCCGCCGCAGGCCGAGGGCCTGCCCCACGGGGTTTTCATCACGATTCGTGGGCTGCAAGCCCATCCTGACCTGACAGACCTGGAGGTCTGCCCCACTAGAAGCGGTAGTCTGGCGGTTTGATGTTCTTGATCCGCAAGTAAACTTCCGCCTGTCCGCGATGATGCGCCGTGTGCGTGAAGCACGCCCACAAGCGTTCGCGCCCGCTCAACGGCGTGGTCAGGGCGTCGACCTTCTCCGGTGTGATCTCCGCGAGCGCCTTGGTGCAGAAGTCGAACGAGTCGCGCAGGAATTGTACGGTGCCCTCTTTGTCGAATACGCCCTTGGGATCTTTGTACGCCGCCGCGATCTTCTCCGGCGTCTCGGGAGCCTTCAATCCGCTCACGGTGGCGAAGGTCCGGTTGTTGACCATCGCGATATGCGCCATCACCTTGCCGAAGCTCATCTCCGCTTCGTTCGGCTTGAAATTGTAGTCGGCGGCCGGCATGGCATCCGCCACCGCCAGCGTGAACTCCTTGGATGTTTGCCAGTGTTTGGCGAACATCGCGCCGTCGTCCGCGGCGAGAATAGGAGCCGCCAGCGCGAGCGCCGCGGCCAGTATCGTGAATCTCTTCATGGAAGCCTCCGGGATATAATTGGTATCGCAAACTCGCTTGCAAATGCAAACCGGAACTGATCGCATGACACGCAGACAACTCGGCAAACTGGCGGCTGCCGGAAGCGCGGCGTTCTTGCCCGCGGCGCGCGCCACTGCCCAGAACAACGCCCAGAACAGTGCCCAGAACAAGTACGGCGGCCCGCTAGAGGGCTTGGAAGACAAGGTCGACGCAGCCTCGTTCGACCCGGTTCTCTACACCCGCAAACTCTACGAGTCGGCGCCCTTGCGGCTCACCTTCCGCGCGCAAAACCGCAAACAAGCGGAAGCGTGGCAGAAACGCCTGCGCGCCAAACTCACGGAACTCGTGGGCGGATTTCCCGCGCCGCGCGCCGCACTGCAAACCCAGACCCTGGAGGCGCGCGATTTCCCCGCCTACCGCCGCGAAAAGTTTGTCTTCGAAAGCCGGCCGGGACTGTTTGTGCTCGGCTACTTGCTGACGCCGCGCGCCTCCGCGCCGCCGCATCCCGTCATGGTCTGTATACCCGGCCACGGCCGCGGTGTGGATGACATCGTGGGCATCGACGCCCAGGGCCGCGACCGCACAAACAAACCCGGCTATCAACACGACTTCGCCATCCAGGTGGTCGAACACGGCATGGCCGCGGTCGCCATCGAACCGCTGGCCTTCGGCTGCCGCCGCGATCCGGTCACGCGCAAGAAAGGCGCGGAGGCGACCGCCTGCCAGCCCTCCGCCGGCGCGGCGCTGTTGCTTGGCCAGACCATGCTCGGATGGCGCGTCTACGATGTCATGCGCGCCATCGACTGGATCGAAACCCGCAAGGAACTCGACGCGCGGCGCGTGGGATGCATGGGCATCTCCGGCGGCGGCACGGTCACCACGTTCGCCGCGGCGCTGGAGCCGCGCATCCGCGCCGCCATGATCAGCGGCTATCTCAACACGTTCCGCGACTGCATCATGAGCCTGTCGCACTGCATCGACAATTACGTTCCCGGAATTTTGAACTGGGCCGAGATGTACGACGTGGCGGGTCTCTTCGCGCCGCGCCCGCTGTTTGTCGAGTCGGGAATGAAGGACGATATTTTTCCGATCGAAGCCAGCAAGGCCAGCTTCGTGCGCGTGCAGAAGGTGTACGAGGTTTTTGGCGCCGCGCCGCTGGTGAAGCAGGAAGTCTTCAACGACGTGCACTCCTTCTATGGCGTGCAGGGGCTGCCGTTTCTGGCGAAGCACCTGGGGTAGGGCTTAGGCTGGTTCCTGGAGATAGTTGTCCAGCAGCTCGATCACGTAACCCGAGTTTTCTGAATAGCTGCTGAAAAGGCGCCCGTCATCCGTCAACACAAGTGCCCTGTTTTTGTCTGCGACAAAGATCAGCCCTGCATCGGTGAGGCCATAGCGGCAGATCAATTGGCGAAAGTCCTCCTCCTGGCAGACCTCCATTATTGGGCAAGGTATCTCGCTAATGGTGTCGCCGGTGAGGACGTCCAGACTGTTCCTTCGAAAGTCTTCCTTTTCTAGGCTCAATACCGACTTCTCGCGCAGCTTCAGCACTTCGGAAATGACATGAGCAGTAGTGAACGTGCGCTGTTTCATCAGCTCTAGAAATCGCTCCTGCTCGGTTGCGGCGAAGGTTTTTCCGCGGATTTCCGTGATGACCTGATCTCTCCGTGCTTTCGGAGCGTCCTTACTGTCCAGATATCGAATTGCGAGATAGGTCAGTAACGGGCTGGTATCGATGACTATCGGGCGCTTCTCCACTTGAAACCCACACGCGGGTCAGATCTGGCCGGTGAGACGATCGACAATTGGCACTCCGGTCGAGAGCGAGAGTTCGTTGCGGAATGCTTTGAGCTTGTCGATCAATTCGCGGACGGCCGTCTCGAATGCGCCTGTCGCTTTCGTCGTGGCTTGCCAGGACGGGAAGACTTCGGGCGCTTCGAGTGCTGCCATGAATTCACCGCGATGCCGGTTCCAAATCGCCGCGGTTGTATAGTATCCCGGAAGCTTCTGAATGTCGTTGATGACACATTCTGCGATGACTCGAACATGATCTCCGGGTTCAAATCCCGCAAGGAATTCCGTGACAGTCTTGTCCGATGGCCGCTCCTTGACGATCCGATCAAGTGCTTCCCGCAGGGCTTTGCTTTCGATCAGCGCCTCCTGCAAACGGCGGCATGCCTCGGCCAGGGGCGCGAGCCGCCGGTCGTGTTCAGCGATGGAGGCATTGTATTCCGGATGCAACGAAAGCATCTGCTCAAAGTTGGGTTGGGCCTCCTCTACCAAGTGCTCTCTTACAGGCACTAGCGAGGCGAGGTGCTGCACCTCGGTCTTCCAGGTGAGGTTCCTGTGCGCCAGAACGGTTGCTTCGGTGGTGAGGGCCCGGATGAGCGGGTTCAGCACCGTGTCGAACCAGGCACGCACGATTTGTGGGCTTACCGTGACACTCGTCGCCATGCCTATAGTATCGCCGAACGCACGCGCAAAGAAAACGACTCACGCTGCCGCGGTTTTTGACTGAGGCTCCCCCTCTGACGGCCATGCGGGGCTGAAGCCCCGCGCGGACTAAAAATTCACCCCACCTGGAACGTGCCAGTTCCACCGCAGCGGTGCCGGGGCCGTCCGACCCGTGGATGCGGCTGCGCTTGATCCGATTCCGCTGACTCAGATCGGCTTGTTCGCGGTGTCCCTGGGACCACGGCCATCTTGCCCGCGCAATTCCCGCTTGTTGATCTCCTTCATAGCCACCCCGGCGACCATCATGGCCGGCCCGACAAATATCGCCTCAACCGGAAGCCGCCCACAATAGATGCACGCCAAGCCGAACAGAGCCAGGCCGGTCCGCACCAGCAGCATCGGACATTGTTGAACAGCCCAGCTCCTATTCGACATCGAACTCCGGCTCCGGTTCCGGGAGCACATCGCGATCTCCCGCAACCCAGACATAAAGCGTCGGCAGAAGGAAGATGCTCATGATGAGGCCTACCATCAGGCCGCCGACAATCACGATCGCAAACGGCCGCTGCGAATCGGAGCCGATCGCGTGTGAGAGCGCGGCGGGCAGCAAGCCCAGCGTCGCCACCAGCATCGTCATCAGAATGGGACGAAGCCTCAGAACCGCCCCTTCAATTGCGGAGTCCTCTATGTTCCGCCCGCGGGCCCGAAGCTGATTGATGTACTCCAGCATGATCACACCGGTTTGCACGGACACGCCGAACAGCGCCAGGAAGCCGACGCCCGAGGACACGCTGAAATTGGTGTGGGTTACCAGCAGCGCCAGCAGTCCGCCGATGGGCGCCATCGCCAGATTGGCCAGGATCAGCGCCGCCCACTTGAAGGAATGGAACATCGCATAAAGGATGATGAAAATGATCAGCACCGTTATCGGCACGACAATCGTCAGCCGCCTTTGCGAACGCTTCTCACTCTGATACTCGCCTTCCCAACGGACCTCGTATCCCGGCGGCAGCTTCACCTTCTGGTCCACCTTCCGGATGGCCTCCTCCACCGCGCCGCCCAAGTCGCGTCCCCGCACGCTGTACTTGATGGCCACGTACCGCGAGTTGCCTTCCCGGTAGATCTCCGAAGCTCCGTCCGCGGTTTCGACCTTCGAGAGCTGCGCCAGCGAGACACGCTCGCCCGATGGCGCCAGCAGCCGAATGTTCTCGATCGCTTCCGGCGTATCGCGGTACTGCGGCAGATAGCGCATCACCAGATCGAACCGGCGCTCGCCTTGCAGCACCTGCGTCAGGGCGCTCCCGCCGACCGCCGTCTGAATGGCGTCCTGCACGTCCGCGACGTTCACCTGAAAGCGCGCGGCCTGCCTTCGATCCACCGTGAAGTTCAGGTTCGGCTGCCCGATCACGCGCAACAATCCGAGGTCCGCGATCCCCGGCACCTGGCGCATGACCTCCACCACCGCCGTGCCCTTTTCTTCCAGCAGTTTCAGGTCGTCGCCGTAAATCTTCGTGGCAAGTTGCCCCTTCACGCCGCTGACTGCCTCCTCCATGTTGTCCGCGATCGGTTGGGAAAAATTCCAAATCACGCCGGGCATCTTTTCCAGTTCGCGGTTCATGGCGGCAATCAGTTCCTCCTTGTCCTGGTGAAATACGGGACGCCATTGCTCCTTCGGTTTCAGATCGACAAAATACTCTGTGTCGAAAAAGCCGGTCGTGTCCGTACCGTCATCCGGCCGGCCCACCTGGCTGGTGACCACGGTGACCTCCGGGAAGGCCGCCAGAAGCAGCCGCGCCTGGTCCGCCACGTGAGTCCCTTCGTCCGGTCCCGTACTGGGCGCCAGCGTTCCGCGAACCCATATCGCGCCCTCGTCCAGATGCGGCAGAAATTCCGAACCGATGACGCCGCTGGTAGTCAAGTAAGCCACGGCAACCAGACCGGCGGCTGCGACGCCGACGGTCACCCAACGGGCTTCTATGGCCCGCCGCACGCCCTTGCGATACCATTCCGTCAGAAAGATCAGGGCCGGATTGTGCCACTCGCGCACGTTGCGGCGGAACAGGAGGCTGGAAAGAACCGGCGCCAACAGCATGGAGAAGATCAGCGCGCCCAGTAGCGCAAAGGCCACCGTCCACGCCATCGGCTTGAACAGGCGCCCCTCCACGGATTGCAGCGTGAAGATCGGAAGATACGCGGTGACGATGATCGTGATCGCATAGAAGACCGGCCTTTGCACCTCGTGCGCGGCTTCTCGAATGCGCCCCATGGGCGTCTTCGGAACATCGACGTGACGGCCCATGTGCCGCACGATGTTCTCCACCATCACCACCGCGCCGTCCACCACCATGCCGAAATCCAGCGCTCCTAAAGACAGCAGGTTCGCCGGAATTTGCCGAAGGTCCAGGCAAATGGCCGCAAACAGCAGTGAAAAGGGAATCGTCAGAGCCACGATGAGGGCGCCGCGGGCATTTCCCAGAAACAGGAAGAGGACGATCGACACCAGGATGATGCCCTCGGTCAAGTTGTGCAGAACCGTGTGCGTGGTGTAGCGCACCAGATCGCTGCGGTCCAGGAACGGCACTACCTTGACTCCCTTGGGCAGTATGCGGCTGTTCAGTTCCGCGATCTTTTTGTGAAGGAGATCCAGCGTTTCGTCGGCCCGTGCGCCTTTCCTCAGCAGGACGATGCCCGAGACCACGTCGTCGTTGTCCATGATCTTGCCGTCGGCGCGGTGAATCGCCTTAGCGAATTGCCCCAGCCGGATCTTCGGTCCTTGCGCCACGGAAGCAACGTCGCTTACCCGCAAAGGCGTGCCGTTCTGGGTCTTGATCGCGGTGTCCTCAATATCCCCGACGGCTTTCACCAGTCCCACCGCGCGCACGTTGATTTGCTGCAATCCCGCTTGAATGAAGCTCCCGCCGGCATTCACGTTGTTGTTCGAAAGCTGCTGTTCCACTTCGCCAAGGCTCAGGTTATGCGCAATGAGCTTGTTCGGATCGACGCGCACCTGGTACTCCTTCGTCGGTCCGCCGAAGCTGGATACGTCCACCACGTTCGGCACGGACTTAAACTGCTTCTCCAGCACCCAGTCTTCAATGGCCTTCAGCTCCATCACGTCATATTCCGGATTGGTACTGGTCAGCGTGTAGAACATGATCTGGCCCACCGGGCTATAGTCCGTGCCCATCTGCGGCTGCAGATTCTCCGGCAGGGAGACCTGGGCGAGACGCTCCAGTACCTTTTGCCGGTTCCAATCGTTTTCCGATGCGTCGTCAAAAATCAGCATCAGGCTGGAAAGCCCGAACAGGGATACGGAGCGCAGGTGCATAAGGTGCGGCAGGCCGTTCATCACGATCTCGAGAGGAATCGTGACCTGCTGCTCGACCTCTTCCGCCGCCCGGCCCGGCCATTGCGTGATGACCTGGACGTAGTTGTTGGCCACGTCCGGATAGGCCTCGATGGGCAGGTTTTTGAAGGAGATGACGCCCCATGCGAAAAGGAGAGCCGCAAGGGCTAACACCAGGAGACGGTTGTTCAGGGCAAAATCGACGAACCGGCGGATCATTGGTTGGAGACAGCAGATTTCAATCTAAAACGGCCGCCGGGTGAAACGCCATGTATCTTTCAAACACGCGCGGCTATCCTTTGAGGTGGCCGATTCTTGACCATTCGCCGCAATGGTCTAACCGTTCGATTCCAAAGATAGATCTTTTGGCTGCGGCGACCCTATCTTTGAGTCAACCTGCAGGGTGCCTTCCTGGACATGCTCGACAATGTGTTAACGGTCACTCGAAAGACATCATGGATCGCATACGGCTGCTGTTACTGGTTGATTACGTCCTGGTCCGCGAGAGTCTTAGCCGCCAGTTACGATTGGAGCCCGACTTCGAGATCGTCGCCGAGTGTGGCACGGCGGCTGAAGGCTTGGAAGCCCTCAGCCGTTCGCTTGTAGATGTTGTGCTGTTGGATTCCGAGGCAGTTGGCGATCAGGCCGCACAGTTCATTTCCACGGCACGCCAGGCCGGGTATCAAGGAAGGTTTCTGGTGCTCGCGTCCGAAAAAGATACCGCCAGCCTGTTCATGCCCTTACGCGCCGGCGCCTCCGGCGTATTCCGGAAGCACAGCTCGTTGGATAGTCTCCCGAGAGCGATCCGGCAAGTCGCGGCGGGAGAAGCCTGGGTCGACCTGGCAGTCCTCCAACTTCTGGCCGGCCCCATTGCGGAACGCGAGAATCGGAACCTGCACAGCCTGTTGACAAAGCGCGAGCAGCAGGTGCTCGAAGGAGTTCTGGATGGTCTGACTAACAAGGCAATCGCCGGCCAGGTTGGAATATCGGAGGGCGCCGCAAAAGCTGTCTTGCGGGAGATCTTTCGAAAGGCTGGCGTCCGGAGACGCAGTCAACTGGTCCGCGTGGCCCTCACGGGGTCATCGGGAACCGCAACGAAATGATGTGGGGCAGGACTCCAGTCCTGCGGCCGACGTCCACGTCGGCTGGCGGGTCCAAGGGACCCGCGCAGACCGAGGGTCTGCCCCACTAATACCCGGACAGGTCCAACGTGCTGAAGAAGTATGCCAACTCCACCTGCGCCGTGTCCGGCCCGTCCGAGCCGTGGATACAGTTGCGCTCGATGGATTCGGCGAAGCGCTTGCGAATCGTCCCTTCCGCCGCATCTGCCGGATTCGTCGCGCCCATCATCTCGCGTAACTTCGCGATGGCGTCCTCGCGTTCCAGCGCCATCACGATGATAGGGCCCTCCGTCATGAACTTCACTAGGCTTGCGAAAAAGGGCCGCTCGCGATGCACCGCGTAGAAACCCTCGGCCTGCAACTTGCTCAGGCGCGTCATCCGCAGAGCCACAATCTTGAAGCCTTCCAACTCAAGGCAGGCGAGGATCTCGCAGGCGTGCCCGGACTCCACCGCGTCGGGCTTGATAATCGAAAACGTGAGTTCCACACTCATAAAAGGTCCTTCACCTTCTCTCCAATTTCGGCGGGCGACGAGCACACCGTGATGCCGGCCTCTTCCATCGCCCGAATCTTGTCGGCGGCCGCGCCCGATCCGCCGGAAATGATGGCGCCCGCGTGGCCCATCCTGCGGCCCGGCGGCGCTGTCTGTCCCGCGATGAATCCCACCACGGGCTTGCGCACGCGATCTTTCACGTAGCGCGCCGCGGTTTCCTCCGCGTTGCCGCCGATCTCGCCGATCATCACGATGGCGTGCGTGCCGGGGTCTTCGTTGAACAGCTTCAGCGCGTCCAGGAAGGTGGTGCCGATGATGGGATCGCCGCCGATGCCGATGCAGGTGGATTGGCCGATGCCCAGTCCGGTTAACTGCCCCACCGCCTCATACGTCAGCGTGCCCGAGCGCGAGACTACACCCACGTGACCCTGCAGGTGGATATGTCCCGGCATGATGCCGATTTTGCATTTGCCCGGCGAGATCGCGCCCGGACAGTTGGGACCGACCAGCCGCGTCGGGCGCCCTTGCAGAAAGGCCCACACTTTCACCATATCGAGCGCCGGAATGCCTTCGGTGATCGCCACCACCAGCGGCACGCCAGCTTCGGCGGCTTCCATGATGGCATCCGCGGCATAGGGCGGCGGCACGAAAATCACCGAAGCATTCGCGCCCGTCGCGCGCACGGCCTGGTCCACGGTGTCAAACACCGGCAGATCCAGATGCGTCATGCCGCCCCGCCCGGGCACCACGCCGCCGACCACTTTGGTGCCGTAAGCGATGGCCTGCTGCGTGTGGAATGTGCCTTCCTTGCCGGTGAACCCCTGCACGATCAGGCGAGTATTTTCGTCAACCAGTACGCTCATCGCTTCCTCTACTGCGCTGCCAGCCTGACGACTTTCTCCGCGGCATCGCGCATCCCGTCCGCGACCGTGAAGTTGAACCCGGATTCCCGCAGAATCTGACGGCCCAACTCCACGTTGGTGCCCTCCATGCGCACTACGATGGGCGCCGCGATGTTCAGGTCGCGCGCGGCCGCCACCACGCCGGTAGCCAGCGTGTCGCAGCGCAAGATGCCGCCGAAGATGTTGATCAGCACCGCCTTCACGTGCGGGTCCGAGAGCAGGATGCGGAACGCGTTCTTCACCTGCTCGGCGCTGGCGCCGCCGCCCACATCCAGAAAATTCGCGGGACTCCCGCCGGCATACTTGATGATGTCCATAGTGGCCATCGCCAGGCCCGCGCCGTTCACCATGCAGCCCACCGTGCCGTCCAGCTTGATGTAGTTGATGCCGAACCGCGAAGCCTCCACTTCGAGCGGATCTTCTTCGTTGAGGTCGCGCAGATCCAGCAGCTCCTTGTGGCGGTAAAGGGCGCTGTCGTCGAAATTGATCTTGGCGTCCAGTGCGTATACTTTGCCGTCCTTGGTCAGGATGAACGGATTGATTTCGGCCAGCGAACAATCCTTCGCGACATAGGCCTTCGCGAGTGCGCCCATGGCCGCCGCGGCCGCATTCACGCTGGCCGCCGGCACTCCCATGCCGAACGCCAGTTTGCGCGCTTGAAACGGCATCAGGCCCACGCCCGGATCGAACGCCTCTTTCAAAATCAGTTCCGGCGTTTTGGCGGCGACTTCTTCAATCTCCATGCCGCCCGCCGCCGATGCCATGAATACCGGCTTGCCCTGCGCGCGATCCAGCACGATGCCCAGATACAGTTCGCGCGCGATGGGCAGCGTCTCTTCGATCAGCAGGCGCTGCACGATGCGGCCTTCCGGACCGGTCTGATGCGTCACCAGTTTCATGCCCAGCATCTTGCGCGCAATCTCCGCCGCTTCCGCCGCATCCCGCGCGATCTTGACGCCGCCGCCCTTGCCGCGTCCGCCGGCATGGATCTGCGCCTTCACCACCACGCTGCCGCCGATGCTCTTGGCCGCCACCTCGGCCTCGTCCGCGGTGAACGCCACCTCGCCACGCGGCACAGGAACGCTGTATTGGCCCAGGATGCCCTTGGCCTGATACTCGTGAATTTTCATGGAAACCTTATGATAACGTGGACTTGAAACCTCAATATAGCATGTCGCTTCTGCCCTACCTGCATCGCGTAATCGACCGCCAGAACCTGTCCAGCGCCGAGGCTCTGGAGGCCATGCACATCATCTTGAGCGGCCACGCAACGGCCCCCCAAATCGCGGGATTTCTGGTGGCCCTGCGCATGAAAGGCGAGACCGTCGACGAGCTCGTGGGGTTCGCGCGCGCGCTGCGGCAGATGGCCGAGCCGATCGATCCCGCGCTCGATGGCGAGCCGCTGCTGGATACTTGCGGAACCGGTGGCGACGGCCTCGCGACGTTCAATATTTCTACTGTTGTGGCGTTTGTCGTGGCGGGCGCCGGCGTGCGCGTGGCCAAGCATGGCAACCGGTCCATATCGAGCCAGTGCGGCAGCGCGGACCTGCTGGAGGCGATGGGCGTGCGTATCCCCATGCCGCCCGCCGAATGTGCCCGCGCCATCCGCGAGATCGGCATCGGTTTTCTGTTCGCGCCGGCCATCCACACCGCCACCAAACATGCGCACCCGGTGCGCGTCGATCTGAAGATGCGCACGGTGTTCAATCTGCTGGGACCGCTGACGAATCCGGCGGGCGCCAGCGCGCAACTCGCCGGGGCGCCCAGCGCGCATTTCGCGGAGTTGATGGCCGGCGCGCTGGCGGCTCTGGGACTGGAGCGCGGGTTTGTGGTGCACGGCTCCGACGGCTTGGATGAGATCACCACCACCGGTCCGACTCTGGCTTTCGAAATCCGGCATGGAGAGGTCACACGGCGCACGCTCACGCCGGATGACTTCGGCGTGGCGATCGCGATGCCGGAGGATCTGAAGGGTGGCGATCGGGACAGGAACTGCGCGATTGCCCGTGAGATTCTGGAAGGCGTGCGTGGTCCGCGGCGCGACATTGTGCTGGTGAACGCCGCGGCTGCCCTGGTGGCCGTTGGCCGGGCGCGCGATTTTCGGGAAGGGGTGGCGCTGGCAGTGGACGCCATCGATTCCGGCGCGGCGCGGGGGAAGGCGGAGGCGTTAGCCCGGTTTACGCAGCCACCGGCAGGCTGAATGACTACCCAACACAGGCTGAAGCCTGTGCTACCACTAGATTACGCCGGAGTGCCGCTTCAAAATCTGCTGTAGATTCTGCGAGAACGCGGAGCGCGCCATCACCATGTCGCAGCCCGCCTCCTGCGCGGCCTGCTTCAGTTCTCCCTGCACGTGAGACAGATAGCCGATCAGACTCACACCCTTGAACTCGGGGCTGCTCTTCAGCTTGGCGATCAATTCCAGCGGCTGCGCGTCCTCGAAATTCAGGTCGAAGATGATCACGCTCGGCTTGGACTTGGCCTTGATAAGGAGCTCGTGCGGGTCCTTGATCAATTCCACCGCCATGCCGGCGCGTTTGGCGGCATCCGTGATTTTCACGGAAAAGAACAGATCGCTTACGACTGCAAGAACCTTCTTGTGTTGCTGCGGCATAAGAATGTGCTAGCTTTTTGTTCTCGAAATCAAACAGGGCGGGACACTCAATCGTACCTGCTTTGGCCGCCGCGTGCAACCGGCATGGGCGCCTTGGTGCACAATCGCACACGCCAGGCATGCTGTGGTATTGTCTTGTAATCGGTACATATTCTCGTTAACAGGACAACACCATGAAGAAAGCGCTGCTCCTGGTTCTCGCGAACGCATGCATATGCTGCCGCGCCTTGGATGCGCAGGATGGTTTTTGCAACGACTGGCTCCAACGCTCGGACCAGGCCAAGGCCGATCAACCGCACTGGATGACGCCTCTGGCCACCGTCACCCCCAGACTCGAACAGGAGTTCCGCACCGATTTCCTGGTGGAGCAAATGACGACTGGCGACGACCTGGTCAACCTCGGCAACGGCAAGGGCCTCGAGCTGATCCCGTATGAGCGTGTGGAGTTGCTCTTCAATGTGCCGCCCTACCTCGAACACAACAACCCGAAGATCCACGATGGATTCGGGGATGTGTCGTTCGTCGGAAAGTACCGCGTGCTGTCGGCCAACGAGGAGGCCGGCAGCTACATTCTCACGTTCTTCCTGGGTGGCACCATCCCCACCGGCTCGCATGCCAATGGGGCGCGCGGAGCCGTGATCACGCCCACCATTGCCGGCGGCAAAGGGTGGGGCCGATTCGATGTACAAAGCACTTTCGGCGGCGGGTTGCCCGTCAGCCATGAAAACACCATAGGCCATGCGCTGGCCTGGAACACAACATTTCAGTACCACGTTTTGCAGAAGCTGTGGCCGGAATTCGAGGTAAACTCTACTTTTTGGAACGACGGCACCTTGAACGGCAAGAAGCAGACATTTTTGACACCGGGTCTGATACTGGGGCGATTCAAGCTGCATGGGCATCTGCTGATGGCCGTCGGCGCGGGCTTCCAGATCGCCGCCACGCACTACCACCAGTACAACCACGCGCCTCTGTTCACGATCCGCTTCCCGTTCTGACCGGCAGCCAGATCGCGCTCAGCACGCGCACGGCGTTGCCGCCCAGGATCATCCGGATGTCCCATCGCTGTAACCCTTTCGGATCAGGCCTTCGGTCAAATCGGAACATCCGCTTCGGATGGCCCAGGCCATCCACCGCGATCTGCCCGCCTGCGCCCGAGTGAAATCCGTAGCGTTCGAAATTCGGCTGGCTCGACGGCTGGAACCCGCCGCCAATCGGGTTCGCGTTGCCCACTACGTCCAGGTCGCTGCCCACCGCGAGGTGCTCCACGCCGACGAGTTTCCGCGCGTAAATCGAACTGATCCAGCACATGCTCGATGGTCACAGGCTCGCGGTCGCGCACCATGAAGCGGATGAAGCTGACGCCCATCACGCCGCCGGTCTTCGCCATCTTGCGGATGGCTTCGCCGGTCTTGGCGCGCAGGTGTGCGGGTATCAGAGCGCGGCACGTGGCGTGGGTGAAGATCACCGGCTTGGTGGCGGCTTCGAGCGCATCGAGCGTCGTTTGATCGCCGCAGTGCGACACATCCACGCCCATGCCCACCTCTTCGATGCGCTTCACCATCGGCAGCCCGAACACCGAAAGGCCGCCATCGCGCCGCTCCAGAAAGCCGATGCCGATGCGGTTATTGAAGTTGTAGGTCAGTTGCGAGATGCGCTGGCCCAAGCTGAAAAACGTGTCTACATCATCGGGTCCGCGAAAATGCGTGGAGTCCTGCATAGTCGGCATGACGCCGATCTTGCGGGCCTTGTGCGCGCGTCCGAAATCGCCAGCGCCGCCGATGCGCAGCAGCCAGCCGGGATAAGCCGCGATGAAACCGTTCCATTCGGCGAAGAAACGCAACCCTTCCGGGTAGTCGGCGGCCGCATCGCCCAGCGCGAAGGCGTTGATGCCGGAACCTTGATAGACGGCTGCGTCGGCGGACGTGAAACTGCCCGGTTGACGCAGCCAGCGTTCGATCTTTGGCGGCTTCTCGGAGTAGTCGTCCGCCCAGGATGGCCAGTCTCCAGAAGCGGGTCCTGGAGGACCCGCGCAGACCTGGAGGTCTGCCCCACTGGAAATGGCCAGCACTATGCGCCCACCGGCGCTTCGGCGATCTGGCGCAACACGTAGGGCAGGATGCCGCCGTACCGGAAGTATTCGACTTCCTGCGGCGTATCCACCCGCACATTCACTTCGAAAGTTTTCTCGCCGCCGTCGTCATGCACCGCGCGCACGCGGGCGCGGCGCGCCGCACCGCCTAGCGCTTCCTTCACGCCCTCTACGCTGAACGACTCGCGCCCGGTCAGCTTCAGGCTGGCGGCATTTTCGCCATCCAGGAATTGCAGCGGCAGCACCCCCATACCGACCAGGTTCGTCCGATGGATGCGCTCGAAGCTCTCGGCGATCACGGCCTTCACGCCCAGCAACAGCACGCCCTTGGCTGCCCAATCGCGCGACGAACCGGAACCGTACTCCTTGCCCGCGATAATCAGCAGCGGCACGCCTTCCTGCTGGTACTTGATGGATGCATCGTAAATGTACAGCTCCTCGCCATCCGGCAAATGCTGGGTCCAGCCGCCTTCGGTCCCCGGCGCGAGTTGGTTGCGCAACCGCACGTTGGCCAGCGTCCCGCGCACCATCACTTCATGGTTGCCGCGCCGCGCGCCGTAGGTGTTGAAATCCTTCGGCTGCACGCCCTGCTCGATCAGATAGCAGCCCGCCGGCGTATCTTTGCCGATGGAACCGGCCGGTGAAATATGATCGGTCGTGATCGAATCGCCCAGCAGCGCCAGCACCCGCATGGCGCGCAGATCCTGAACGGACGTTTCGGGATCCACCATGTGGTCGAAATACGGCGGCCGCTTGATGTAAGTGGACTTGGGGTCCCACACATAGATATCGCCGGTGGGCACCGGCATGGTCTGCCAATTGGCGTCACCCTCGAAGGCCTTCTCATATTCGTGCTGGAACATATCTTGGCGGATGGATGCGCGCACCGTCGAACGCACCTCTTCATCGCTGGGCCAGATGTCGCGCAGATACACCGGCGCGCCCGTGGAATCTTCGCCCAGCGGCTCGGTGGTCAGATCGATATCGATGCGTCCGGCCAGCGCATACGCCACCACCAGCGGCGGCGACGCCAGATAATTCGCCTTCACCAGCGCGTTGATGCGGCCCTCGAAATTGCGGTTGCCGCTAAGCACGGCCGCCACCGTCAGGTTCTCCCGCTGCACGGCTTCGGCCACCGGCTCGGGCAACGGTCCGCTGTTGCCGATGCACGTGGTGCAGCCGTAACCGACCAGGTGGAAGTTGAGCGCTTCGAGGTACGGCATCAACCCCGCCTCCCGGTAATAATCGGAAACCACCTTGGAGCCGGGCGCGAGACTGGTCTTCACCCACGGCTTGGACTTCAGCCCGCGCTCCACGGCTTTCTTGGCGAGCAGGCCGGCGCCCAGCATCACCGAAGGGTTCGAGGTGTTCGTGCAACTCGTGATCGCCGCAATCACCACCGAGCCGTTATCGATCGTGACATTGCCCTTCATGGCGCTGCCGTTCATGGCGCCGCCGTTCATATTGATTGCCACCGGCTTGTGCGCACCGCCGAATGCGGCCTCGAAATTCTTCTTCACGTCGGGCAGGTTGACGCGATCCTGCGGGCGCTTCGGTCCGGCCATCGACGGCGTGACCGTAGACAGATCCAGATCCACTGTTTCCGCATACACCGGATCGGGCGTGGCGTCGGTGCGGAACAGGCCCTGCTCCTTGGTGTACGCCTCCACCAGATCGATAAGGCTCGCATCGCGATTGGTGAAGCGCAGGTATGCGAGCGTTTCCGTGTCGACGGGGAAGAAGCCGGCCGTCGCGCCGTATTCCGGCGCCATGTTGGCCACCGTGGCGCGGTCCGCCAGGCTCAGCGCGCTGAGGCCCTGGCCGTAAAACTCGACGATCTTGCCCACTACGCCCTTCTTGCGCAGGATCTGGGTGATCGTCAACACAAGATCGGTGGCGGTCGAGCCTTCGTGCATGCGGCCGTGCAGCTTGAACCCGACCACCGGCGGCAGCAGCATGGAGACGGGCTGGCCGAGCATGCAGGCCTCCGCCTCGATACCGCCCACGCCCCAACCGAGCACGCCCAACCCATTGACCATGGTGGTGTGGGAATCCGTGCCGACCAGCGTGTCGGGATACGCTTCCCAACCGTTCGCAGTTTGGAGGCGAAACACCACCGAGGCCAGGTATTCGAGATTGATCTGATGCACGATGCCCGTATCCGGCGGCACCACGCGGAAATTTTGAAACGCGGTCTGGCCCCAACGCAACAGGATGTAGCGCTCGCGGTTGCGCTGGAATTCGAGCAGCGCGTTGATGCCGAATGCTTCGGCGCCGCCGTAGCTATCCACCTGCACGGAGTGGTCGATCACCAGGTCGGCGGGCAGCAGCGGATTGGCACGCTTGGGGTCGGCGCCCATGGCGGCCAGCGCGTCGCGCATGGCGGCCAGATCCACCACGCACGGCACGCCCGTGAAATCCTGCAACAGCACGCGCGCGGGCATGAAGCTGATTTCTTTGGCCGCGGCGGACCCGCTCGCGCCGCGCGCGACATATTCGATATCGGCGGCGGCGACGCGGCGGCCATCCTCCTGGCGGAGCAGATTTTCCAGCAGGATTTTGGTGGTGAAGGGCAGGCGGGAGATGTTGCCGACGCCTTTTTCTTCAAGGCTGCGCAGGCCAAAGATGCGGTAATCGGTGTCGCCGGCGCGCAGATTGGACGCCGCTCCGAATGAATTGGTGGGCATGCTTAATTATAACGGGGCGGGGTGAGGCGAAGGCCCGCAGCCTGGCAGTCCCGCGTGGGACCGCGCCTGGGAGCGGGGGTATCTGGGGCCGGTTCGGGCCGCTCCGCGATACCCCATTTGCGCTTGCCCAATACCCCCCAGCCCATTCACGCCACCGGGTTGCGCAGTACGCCAATGCCCTCGATCTCCACTTCCACCACATCGCCGGGCCGCATGGCCCGCGTGCTGCCGGGCGTGCCGGTATAAATGACGTCGCCCGGAACCAGCGTCACCCAGCGGCTGACCCAGCTCACGATCGCCGGACAATCGAAAGTCAAATCGGCCGTGGATTGCTTTTGCACGACCTCGCCGTTCAGCCGCGTTTCGAGCATCAGGTTGCCGTAGTCCAGACCCGTGACTACCACCGGGCCCAGCGGCGCGAACGTGTCCGCGCCCTTCGCACGCCACCATTGCAGGTCTTTGTGCGGCCCATTCTGCCAGTCGCGCTCGCTCACGTCGTTGCCGCAGGTCACGCCGAAGATCGTCCCGTGCTGGCCGATCACGATTACCAGTTCGCCCTCGTAGTGCACATTGGCGGCATCCGGCGGGATGACGATCGGGTCATCGGGGTGCTGTAGCGCGCTCACCGGCTTGTAGAACATCTCCGGACGGTCCGGCGCCTGCCGGTCCCCCAGGTGGCTTTTGTAGTTGCGGCCCACCGCTAGAATCTTCGACGGCTCGCACGGGTACAGCAGCTTCACGCCGCTGAGCGGATGCGTGGCGCCAGTCGGCTCGGGCGCGCCGAACAGGTCCCCGCGAATCTCGTGGATCATTGCTCCATCCAGGGCGCTATCCAGAATGCCGTAGGCGATCGCGGAGTCACTTTGATATCGAACGTATTTGGTCAAGGCTTTATCCTCCGCTGATAGCGGGAACGATCGAGATGTCGGCGCCATCGGATAAGGGCGTCGCGAGCGCGCCCGTATACCGGACATTTTCGTTCCCTACAAACAGGTTGATGTGTTCCCGGATTTGCCCTTGTTCCGTCGCCATGCGGTCCCGCATGCCGGGGTAGAGCGCCCACAGTGCCTCCAACGCATCGCCCACAGTGGCTGGGGACGCGCCGATGTCTACCTGGGAAAGCCCGCCCGTAAAGGGACGCAACGGACCCGGTATGTGAAATGTGACGGACATTAGCGGCGTCTCCTTTCGGGAACTCGCTTCGGCTTTCTGGCGGCGCGCGGTTCTCCGACTACCGCGTGCTTCACGCAAACCAACTCCCTGCTGATTATCGCCAATCCTGCGCACCGTGATGGATGTGCAGGATTTCGACGGCTTCAGTTTTCACAACGTAGACCACGACGTAGGGGAGCGGCGTAAGCGCAAGTTCTCTTGTGCCGGCGCGGTGCCGGGTCTGCCCCGGTTGGGTGAGGTTTTCAGGGAACGGATACGCTGGTAGATCGTCCGGATGGTCGGTTCCGCAAAATGCGGGTAGTGCTGTTGAAGATAGTTCTTGATGCTCTCCAGATCTTCAGCGGCTGGAACGGTCCAACGAACGCGCATTAGGGCTTGAACATGGCTTCAAGGCGGGCGTCCATTTCTTCTTCTTCGACAAACTCGCCGCGCTGAGCCGCGGCGATTCCTTTCTCCACGGCGGCAAGGAAACGGGCTTCTTCGTCGAGATAGCGGGTAACAACGTTGGTCACCAACCGCTCGGGTACGGTCCCGGCTTTAGTGGCGATCTGCGCAAGTTGCGCTTGCTGCTCGGCGGTGAAGTGCACTTCCATTCCCTCAAGATACCGGAAAGGCGCGGCTCAGGCAAGGTGCGCAAGGGGCCCTTTGTGTAACACATTGCGGCAGGCCACAAACTGACGGCAAAAGAGGCGGCCTGGGAGGCCGCCGCAGGCGGGGCGCCTGCCCCACAATTCGTAGCGGCACGCGAACTGATGGATAGTAGTACCTAATACCCGCGCCGCTTATCCACCACGTTGCGCAGCGGTTCGCCTTTGCGGTACCGCTCGAAATTGTCCAGAAACAACTGCATGGTGCGCTGCTGCCAGTCCGGCGTGTGATCGGCCGCATGCGGCGAGAGCAGCAGGTTATCGAGCGCAAAGTACGGATGGCCCGCCAGCAGCGGCTCCTCGTTGAAGACATCCAGCGCCGCGCCGCCGATGCGCTTCTCGCGCAACGCCGCGATCAACGCCGCCTCGTCCACCAGCGGTCCGCGACCCACGTTGATCAGCACCGCCTCCGGCTTCATCGCGCGCAGCTCCGCCTCGCCAATGAACCCGCGCGTCTCCTGCGTCAGCGGCGCGCTCAGCGCCACGTAATCCGACCGCGCCAGCAGTTCGCGCTTGCGCTCCGGCCCATCCGCGCGCCCCAGTCCCATCACCCGCATCCCCATCGCCTCCGCCCGCCGCGCCACCGCCTTCCCAATATCGCCCAAGCCGATCACGCCCATCGTCTGGCCTACTACCTGGACGGTATCGAACTGGTCCCATACGCCCGCTTCCTGGCTGCGCACCATGCGTCGCAATCCCTTGGCGAAGAACAGCACCGCCGCAATCGCGAACTCCCCGAGAATCTCGCTGAAGACCCCGCGCGCATTGGTGAGCGGCACCGCGCTTTCGGCCAGTTCCGGAAACAGCAGCTCATCCAGCCCAGCCGAGCGCGAATGCACCCAGCGCACTCGCGGCGCCATGCGCCATACCTGCCGCAGCAGCTCGCGGCTGCCCGTCCAGTTGAGGATCACGTCCGCTTCCGGCGCGGCATCGGCGAATGCCTCCACCCGGTTTCCAGCCGCGATGCGGGCGCCGTCCGGCAGGCCCTCCAGCATCGCCAGCAGCGGGTCTGTGGGATCTGTCAACACCAAAACTGTGCTATCGTCCATGAGTAGCAAGCTACCATGTTCGACCTCTCCCTGGAAGTCCTGCGCGTCGTGGAAGACAGCGCCATCGCCTCGGCCCGCACCATGGGCATGGGAGACGCTAAGACCGCCGACCACGCCGCGGTAGAATCCATGCGCCAATGTCTGGATACCATCGCCATCGACGGCACCATCGTCATCGGCGAAGGCGAGCGCGATGAAGCCCCCATGCTCTTCATCGGCGAGAAAGTCGGGGCGAGCAAGGACCAACCGGGCGCGCTCTCCGTGGATATCGCCGTCGATCCCCTGGAGGGCACCAACCTCTGCGCTACCGGCGCGGGCGGCGCCATCACGGTGCTGGCCGCTTCGGAACGCGGCGGGCTGCTGCACGCGCCCGATTGCTATATGGAGAAGATCGTGGTGGGTCCGGCGGCCAAGGGCGCGGTGGATCTGGAAGCTCCCGTCAAGCACAACCTGAAGGCCATTGCCCGCCGCCTGCAGCGCGGCGTGGACGATTTGGTGGTGGTGGTGCTCGACCGGCCCCGCCACCAGCAACTCATGGCCGATATCCGCGAAGCCGGCGCGCGCATCCGGCTCATCGGCGATGGCGACCTTTCGGCCGGCATCGCGGCCGCTGTCTCCGGCACCGGAGTGCATGCCGTGATGGGGTCCGGCGGCGCGCCTGAAGGAGTGCTCACCGCCGCGGCGCTGCGCTGCCTGAACGGCGAGATTCAGGGCCGCCTGGTCGTCAAAGACGACGCCCAGAAGGAGCGCATGCAGGCCATGGGCATCCGCGACCCCACCAAGATCTACACCACCGCCGAACTGGCCCCCGGACGCAGCATCGTCTTCGCCGCCTGCGGCGTGACCGACGGCAACCTGCTGAAGGGCGTCCGGTTCTTCGGCGACGGCACGCGCACGCAATCTATCGTGATGACGCACACACCGGCGCGCGTGCGCTTCATCGACACCGTGCACCTGGAGAACAAGCCGGATGTGAAGGTGAGGTTCAGGTAGCAAGGCAGAAGTCAGGAGTCAGAATAAAGAATGCTTCGCGACAGATTGCTCGAATGCGGCGTGGTTGGCGCGGGTGGCGCCGGGTTTCCCACCCACGTGAAAGCCGCATCGCGCGTCGAATTCGTGATCGCCAACGGCGCCGAGTGCGAGCCGCTGATCCACAAAGATGCCGAGTTGATGAAGCACTTCCCGGGCGAGATCCTGTCCGGCACGGCGGCTATGATGGAGGCGACCGGCGCGGTCGCGGCCAAGTTTGGGATCAAGTCGAAGAACGCGGAGGCGCTCGATGCGCTGCGGTCTCAGGCGCCCCCGGCGAAAATCGAGTTCGTCATGCTCGGCGACTTTTACCCTTCCGGCGATGAATTCGAGCTGGTCTACGCCGCCACGGGCCGCCTCATCCCGCCCGCCGGGCTACCGCTGCACGTGGGCTGCGTGGTCAACAACGTCGAAACACTATATAACGTCCACCAGGCCGCGCACGGCGTCCCGGTCACGGACAAATTCGTCTCCATCGCCGGCGCCGTGAACCAACCCAAGTCTTTCTGGGCGCCTATCGGAACTCCTTTCCGCGAATTGCTGGCGCTGGCGGGCGGCGCCAAAGTCGCGGACTTCGGCGTATTCGTCAGCGGCCTGATGATGGGCTCGCTGACCTTCGATCTCGACGACGTGGTCACCAAAACCACCGCCGGCCTGATCGTGCTGCCGCGCGACCATTACCTGATCGCGCGCCGCGACCGCTCCCAGGCGCAGATGAACCACATCGGCAAGTCCGCCTGCGACCAGTGCAGCTACTGCACCGAATTCTGCCCGCGCTACCTGCTGGGATACGAAGTGATGCCGCACAAGGTCATGCGCAGCCTGGGCTTCACGCTTACCGGCTCGGAAAACTGGAACCAGTGGGCGGAGCTTTGCTGCGCCTGCGGGCTGTGCACGTTGTACGCTTGTCCCGAGGACCTTTACCCCAAGGAAGCCTGCGACCAGGGCAAGCACGACCGCCGGGCGGCCGGACTGAAATTCGTGCAGCAGAAACCCGTGCAGGTGCACCCCATGAAGGAATACCGCTGCGTGCCTCTCAGCATGTTGCGCAAACGGCTCAAAGTGGAAGAGTATGAAGCGGAGACGCCTTTCGAAAAGCGCGACTACCGTCCGGCTGCCGTGCGCATCAAGCTGCGGCAGCATGCGGGGACGCCGGCCAAGCCGGTCGTTGACGTGGGCGCCACGGTGAGCAAGGGCCAGACGATCGGCCGTGTGGAAGCGAACGAACTGGGAGCCGCTATCCACGCCAGCATTGACGGCCGCGCGCGCCGCATCACCGGCGAATTCATCGAGATCGTGGCATAGAATATGGCTAAGAATTCCATAGGGATGGTGGAGTTGGGCAGCATCGCGGCGGGCTATCAGGTGTGCGACGCCATGCTGAAGGCGGCGGACGTCGAGCTGGTGCTGGCCCGCTCCATCTGCTCCGGCAAGTACATGGTGATGGTGCGCGGCGAGGTCGGCGCCGTGCAGGCCGCGGTGGCCTCCGGGAATACGGCGGGCAGCTTTTCGGTCATCGACTGCTTCATGATCGCCAATCTGCACGAGTCCATCTTCCCGGCCATCAGCGGCACCGTGAAGGTCGAGCGGCTGGACGCGCTGGGCATCGTGGAATCGTTCTCGGTGGCTTCGCTGATCGAGGGCGCCGACGCCGCGGCAAAGGCCGCCGACGTGCAGTTGATCGAGGTGCGGTTGGCCATGGCCCTGGGCGGCAAGGCGTTCGTCACCCTTACGGGCGACGTAGCGGCGGTGGAGAGCGCGGTGGCCGCCGGAGCCCAGGCGATAGCGCAGAAGGGGCTGCTGGTGAACAAGGTGGTGATTCCGCGGCCGCGGCCGGAGCTGCTCAACGAGATGATTTGAGCCCCTTGAATTCCGCATGTAATGGGCATACATTGAGACTGGAGGCGGAGATTTCAGATGAACCTGTCTTTTGCACTGCCACTTTTTCTGGCAGCCGGCCTGGCGGCGTTCGCGCAGCAACCGGCGGCGCCACGGATGAACACTGTCGATCCGGGCACGGGGAGGGCCGGCGATGAGATCGCAGTCGCTGGGGAGAACCTGGAAAAGGCGCTGGTGGCCAAGGTGTACCTGACGGACGGCAAGAACGATTTCCTGGTGGAGATGACCGAGCAAGTCCCAACCAGCATCAAGTTTAAAATCCCCGCCAAGGCCCCCGCGGGCCGCTTCGCCCTGATGCTGCTGACCACCGGCAAAGAGCCCAAACTCATCGAGCAGCCCGTCAAGCTGACCGTCGAGCAGTAGCGCACGTCAGTAAGAGCGGCTCTCTCGAACTCGGCAGGCCACGAAAAACGATGGCCTGCCCCACAGCTAAA
>CABEEC010000426.1_pt1 | contig 27695 bp, 21 predicted proteins | sample 3423191 | NCBI WGS metagenome assembly CABEEC01 (sample SAMEA5534333, study PRJEB31848) | metagenome | biome: tundra; feature: field; material: soil | place: USA | collected 2013-05 | depth 0.15 m | reverse complement strand
CTTCGCCTTCGCGCCTGGCGTCATCGACGAGTTCGAGACCCGCGCCGCTCAATCCGCATATCACGGTGTGATTGCCCTTTCGCACAGTCGACCATAGTCGTAGCCGTCTGTTGAAGATGGACGTTACGACCAATAGTCCGAAGGCTGCCCATGCCAGGACTGCCAAAGGCCTGGCGACAAGAAAGAGGGCTTGCGGCCACGGGCCACCGTCTGGCAACTCGCGGTGATGCATATGCAGGATAAGAAGCTGGGCGCTCGAATACAGCGATTCAAGGGGCGTGTCGCACCCTAGCAGTTTAGCATCAGCGATGCAAAAGCCAACGTAGCTTAAAAGGAAGCTGGCCAACGCGATGATCAACGGGGCCCAGTGCCACCAAGTGCGGTCTCGCCCGGGCGGAAGTAATGCGGCAAAGCCATCCTCCATTGAAACCTCCTTTTGTTCGCTCTGTTTTCCGATTGTACAGCTAAAGCACGGTGGCAGATACTATACCGGCGTCGTCGGAATCGTCGGATCGCGTTGGCAGCGCGGCAGGTTTTTGGGTGGTCTGGCCCCCCGGCTATAATAGACCTGTGCATCCGAATTGGCCCCTACGCTGGCCGGCCGAATGGCGGGACGCCGCGGCGCTGGACCTGCTGAAAGGCACACCGCTCGGTTACCTGGTGTTCCCGTCCACAGACAGTTACCAGAACGTCATCGAGCGCGCGCGCCAGCTTGATATCGCAATTTGCGATATCAACCATCCGCCGCCCGGCGTGGAGATGGTGAAAGGCGAGTGGCCGGGTATCCGCATGACGCCGGGACAGGGCGATGCATCCAGCGGGCCGACCGGCGCTCCCTGGATCGATTCCAACGGCTGGCTGGTGCGCCTGACGCGCGCGCGGAAATCCGGCGGCGCGGTGTGGGTGGCGGCCGATCCGCCGAAGAGCAACGAGATCGTGCCGCTCTCCCGGCACCTTGTGGCGCTGTCCGATGGCGCGGCGCACGGTGGGCGCTGGGTGGTCACGCTCGACCGTGACATGGCGGAAGGCTTGGCGGCGCGCAAACCCGGCTCCGTAGATGGGTGGCAGAAGCTGATGGGCGCCATCGCCTTCTTTCAGGCACACGGCGAATGGAGCGCCTGGCCGGTCGATGCGGTGCTGTCGGTGGTTTCGAGTTTCTCGGGAGACAACGAATTCTTCAGCCGTGAGCTGCTGAACCTGATGGCGCGCACCAACATTTCATACGGGATCGTAGAGACCGCTCCCTTCCGCCCGGAGGCGCTCGGTGGATTGCGCGCGGTGGTCTATCCCGACGCCCAGCCGCCCGCTGCGGAAGTGCGGCAAGCGCTGCTCGGTTTTGTCGAGCAAGGCGGATTATTGATCGCGGGGCCCAAGTGGGGCACGATGCCGGACACGGCTCCCGGTAGGCCGGCGGCCGAAGATCCGCATCCCCGGTACGAGATGCGGCGATTCGGCAAGGGCAGGATCGCCATGGCCCACCAGCAGCCGGACGATCCTTACGAGGTGGCGCAGGATGCGCAGATTCTGCTGAGCCATCGCTACGATCTGGTGCGTTTCTTCAACGGCTTTCTGTTAGGCGCGTATTCCACGGTGTCGCCCGATGGAAAACGGCGGCTGGCGCACATTATCAACTACGGCGGAGGCGCGGACGACGATCCAGCCACGGCGCGCATTGCGGGCCGGTTCCGTTCGGCGAAGCTGTGGTCTTTCGAGCGCGCAGAGGCACAGCGGTTGGAGATGGTTGTGCAGAAGGAAGCCATCGAAGTGCACCTGCCGGGATTGGCCGTGTACGGCGGGGTAGAATTGGAGGCGTAGAGCATGCATAACGATTGCACGCGCAGACAATGGCTGGCGGCTGCGGCCGGCGCTGCCCTGACACGGCCTTTCGCGCCTGCGGCATCGGCGGCGGCTTCGTCAATGGGACCCACGCCGCGAGTGGCCATCGCCAAGTGCCCCACTTACGGCGCCGAGTTGCTGCCCGCCATGCAGCGCATGTTCGACCAGTTAGGCGGATTGGAGCGGCTGGTCAAGGGCAAGACGGTGGCGATCAAGATCAACATGACCGGCGACACCAGCTACCGTCTCGGCCACACGCCAGCCGAAGACACGCACTACACGCATCCGCGGGTGATCGCCGCCACGGTGCACCTGATGGGGCGGGCGGGCGCGCGGCGAGTGCGGCTGCTGGAATCGTGCTGGTCGTCCTCCGGGCCGCTCGAAGAGTTCATGCTGCAGGTCAATTGGGAACCGCGCGATTTGGCGAGCGCCGCGCCGCGCGTGGAGTTCGAGAACACCAACTATCTGGGCCGTGCGCGGAAGTATGTACGCATGGCGACCCCCAAGGGCGGCCATATGTTCCGGGCGTTCGATCTGAACCATTCCTACCAGGACTGCGACGTTTTCGTGTCGCTGGCGAAAATGAAAGACCACGCGACGGCGGGCGTAACGCTGTCGATGAAGAACTGCTTCGGCATCACTCCAGTGACGATCTATGGCGATGGCGCCGGCATCGACGAGCCCAGCATCGAGCCGCACGGTGGGCGCGGGATTATGCATGACGGCCACCGCCAGCCTTCCAAATCGGCGCCGTCCGAAAACGATCCGAAGACGCCGCGGGAAGACACCTACCGGGTGCCGCGCATCGTGGCGGACCTGGTGGCGGCGCGGCCCATCGATCTGGCAATTGTGGAAGCGGTCCGCTCCATGGCGGGAGGCGAAGGCCCCTGGGTGAAGCCGTCGCGCGCCATCCGCCCCGGCGTGCTGGTGGCGGGCACTAACTGCGTGGCTACCGACGCCGTGTGCATGGCCGTGATGGGCTACGACCCCCTGGCCGTCCGCGGCGCGCCGCCTTTCGAGAAGTGCGACAGCACCCTGCAGCTCGCCGAGGAGTTGGGCGTGGGTCCGCGCGATCTGCGGCGCATCGAGATGGTAGGGACGCCGTTGCGGGAGGCGCTGTTCCGGTACCGGGTGTAGGGTAGTGTGCGGGGGGTTGCGTCGACGAGAATCACCGATGCTGAATGAATTCCAAATCAACCGCGTACGGGAAAACATGTTGGCCGCAGAAACTTCATAGTAGCTGTACTCACCGCATATGCAATGGCGGTAAACCTGGACGGGAAAATCTTGACTATAGCTAAGCTGCACTCGTCATGGAGCAGTATCGCGAAGGACTACGACCGTCTATGGAATCACGTCTATGAGCAGGACGCGGAAGATTGCTTGAACAAAATTCTTCAGAGCGAAAAAGAGCCGTCGGAAGTAGCCACGACTGATGCGCCAAACGATCAAGAATTATTGGGCCAGTGGCAAGATCGCGTGTTTAGCCTGTACCATCTGACCGGCCAACATGGCTGATAAAGATTGGTCTCAAAGGAGCTGGTCCCCCATGCCGAAGCCTGCGCCGCCAACAGCGCCTAACCGCTAGCCGGTTCGCAAGGCGCCCGGCGGCTTCTCCCATTCCTGTTAGAATAGTCCCAAGGAGTTCGCGCATGTCCCTGAGATACTCTTTCGCAACGCTCCTGATTGCGGCCGGCGTCGTCCTGGCGCAAGAACCGCCGGCAAACCCCGCCGGGCCGTCCGGCGAGTACGTGATCGCTCCCGGCACCCGCATCCCCCTCGGCTTGATCAACTCCGTGAGCACCAAGAATGCGGCGGAGGGCGACCGCGTGTACCTGGAGACGGTGTTCCCGATCATGGCCAACGGCCGCATCGTAATCCCGCCGGGCAGTTGGGTGGCCGGCACGGTGACCGAGGTCAAGCGTCCGGGACGCGTCAAGGGCCGCGGTGAGCTGTACCTGCGCTTCGATTGCCTGACGCTGCCCAACGGGGTAACGCGCGATTTCCGAGCGCGCGTGGGCGGGATCGACGGACGCGGCGGCGAGGAATTCGACAAGGCCGAGGGCAAGATCCGGAGCGAGGGCAACAAGGCCGGTGACGCGCGCACGATCGCCGAAGGCGCGGGGGCGGGCGCAACGGTCGGCCTGATCGCCGGCGGCGCAAATCAGCACTACGCCATGGGCGGAGCCATCGGGGCTGCGGTGGGCGCCACTGCCGGGCTGATGGCGGTTCTGCTAACGCGTGGGCCGGATGCCGTGCTGGCCAAAGGCAGCACCATTGAGATGATCACGGACCGGCCCTTGCAATTCCAGAAGAGCGAAATCGATTTCGGGATGACGCAGTCCGGCCATTTCTCGGACGGACCCGGACCCCAGTCCGCCAAGAAAAACTCCGGCTGGTCGCGCTGGGCGTTCTAGTTGTGGGGCAGACCTCCAGGTGTGCGCATCCGCCGCGGACGCTCTTTGCATGAACTGGCCGGCGTCGACGCCGGCCGCAGGACTGGAGTCCCGCCCCACAACGCAAATGCTACGGCGTGGTATTCAACAGCAGCCAGAACGCGTTGCCGCCCGGGTTCAGCGAAACCAGGTCCGGCTTACCGTCGCTAGTGAAGTCGCCGGTGGCGAGTTGGGTAAAGCCAGGGTAGCCGCTCGCAATGGAATACTGCTGCGACTGCGCGGTGAAAGTGCCGTCGCCGTGCCCGAGCAGGATCGTAGCAATCCCGATCGTCTGGTCAACGTTCGCGATCAGATCGAGAAAGCCGTCGCCGTTCAAGTCCGCCGCCAGAAGCGGAGGGACAACGGAGCTACCCTCCACGAGAGGCGCGCCGAACGTTCCATTCCCGTTCCCCAGATAGATTGCGATGGCGCCATTAAATCCCATGGCAACGTCGGGCTTCCCGTCGCCGTTAAAGTCCGCGATGATCGCTCCGCTTCCTGCGTCGTTCAGCGGCACGGCAGAGCCGAAAGTTCCGTCACTGTGGCCAAACAGGATGTAGACACCCCCGCCCTTGTACTTCACGAATCCCCTGGTCACGACCAAATCGAGGTTCCCGTCCCCGTTCAGGTCCGCGGCGGCGATGGACGAGGGCTTGTAAATCGAATAGATCGATGCCGTTTGGAAAGTGCCGTCGCCATTGCCCAGCAAGACCGCTATGCCGCTGCCGCCCGCGGTGATGACGTCCGGCTTGCCGTCATGATTGACGTCCGCGACAACCAGCGCGGCGCCACACAGCGGGCAGGGGCTGACGATAGGCGCCTGGAAGGTGCCGTCGCCGTTGCCCAGTAGGGTCTGGACACTCGATCCGCCCACAACCACCAGGTCGAGCTTGCCGTCATTATTGACATCAGCCGCGGCCACCTCCTCGTGTGCGGATACCGGAGATTTCAGCGGGGGCCGCAGCCGTCCATTGCCCTCCCCGAGAAAGACCGAGGCGCCGGTCTCGCTCACCACCGCCACGTCCGGCTTGCCATCGCCATTGAAATCCGCCACCGTGAGACTGCCGGGCGAGGGCCCCGCCGGGTAAGCTTCGGCCGTTAGAAACCTTCCCGGAGCAGTGCTCCGCATCACCGTGAGGGCAGGCTCGGGCGGGCCGAAGGTGGTTACGGGAGCAGAATTTGCGGAAACGAGGTAGAGGCTGCCGTCGCCGGTGAGGTCCGCCAGGGCAATCTGGCTGGAAGCGTACCAAGTCACCAGCTCGCGTTGAAAGCTCAAGGCGCCATCCCCTTTACCGAAATAGACAAACGCTTGCGCCGTGGAGCTTCCCGCCACCAAGTCCGGTATGCCGTCCCCGTTTAGATCCGCCACCGCGAGCGAATTGGTCCCTGGCGGCGCGGCTATCCGGATCGGCTTGGCGACGAAGCCTAGTTGACTTCCCAGCAGAATCGAAACGCTGTTCTGGCTCTGGTCTCCCACAGCGAGGTCAATGAATCCGTCTCCATTGAAGTCCGCCGCGGCCAGCGAAGACGGCAGCGAATTGCCGGTCCCCACGGCGATCTGCGACTCCAGGAAGCTGCCATCGTAAGTCCCCAGGAGCACTTCCACATAGCCGTCGCTCGCGTCGAGCGACGTGGAAACCGCCACTGCAAGATCGTCAACTCCATCCTGGTCCAAGTCGCCCGCGATCATCGCATGCACTACATAGTTGCCGAGGGTGGTGACAGGGCCAGCCACGAACCCCCCGGTTCCGTCGCCGAAGAAGACCTGCACCGCGGGGCCCCCGGAGTCAAACTCGAAGGCGATGTCCGGAACACCATCGCCGTTGAAGTCGCCGGTCGCTACCATGCCTCCCAACGTGGAGAGCTGAATGGGGCTGTCGAAGGTGCCGTCTCCCCTGCCCAGCAGAACCACCAAGTCATTGCCATAGCCGCTCAGCACCAGGTCCAAACGGCCATCCCCGTTAAAGTCCGCCACGGCGATGCAGGAATTGTTTAGGTTGCCAAAGACTGCGAGAGTCGGCAGTTGCGTAAAGGAGCCGTCCCCGTTGCCGAGGAAGATGTTCAGGCCGTAGCCATAGTCGACCTCCGCGATGTCGAGGTGGCCATCGTTGTTAAAGTCCGCAACCACCATGGCGTTGCCCGAACCGTTACCAACACCCCTGCCTTCCAAGAAGCTTACCGGAGTCTGCGCCGCGAGCGCGCCCGTGGAGATCATGGCAAGGGCACAAATCGTCGGGATTCTGCGGGATTTCATATTGTTATCCTTACCTACGGCGTTGTGTTCATGACGGTCATCACCTGGTTTCCAAAGACCAGCGCGAAATCGGGCTTGCCGTCGCCATTGAAGTCGGCCGTAACCACCAGATCCCACGCATCCGGACTCACCAGGATGTTCGTGGTTGCTGGCGAGAATGTTCCGTCGCCCTTCCCCAAAAGGATCTTGGTGCCTGCCGCAAGGTCCGGAATCCCGTCGCGATTAAAATCACCAATGAGGAGCGGGAAATCCTGATTATCGACACCCGAGAGTTCCAATGGCGCGCGAAAGGTCCCGTCGCCATTACCGAGCAAGATCCAAACGTCCAAACCGCCCACGCTCATCGCCAGGTCCGGGATGCCATCGCCATTGAAATCCGCGGATACCGTCCAGTTCGCGTACGCATTAACGATCGGCGGAGCTTGCCGGAACGTGCCGTCTCCGTTGCCTAAGAAGATGTTGGGGGGCACCACCAGATCCAGCTTGCCGTCGCGATTCAAATCCACCGCGATTTGCGAAAAAGATGGCGCAACCGGCAGCGTCGTCTTCAGCGAGAAAGTGCCGTCTCCATTTCCCAGCAGGATGCCGATGCCGCCACTCATGGACACGGCCAGGTCCAGCTTCCCGTCGTTGTTGAAATCTCCGGCGAGCAGGGGTTGAAATCCGGCGGTAACGATTGGCGGTCGAAAGGACCCATCGCCGTTTCCCAGCAGCACGACCATCTGCTGCGAACTTGAATAGTACACGCTCAGGGCGATATCCAGTTTCCCGTCGTTATTGAAGTCGCCGGTTACGATTTCGCTCGCGAAGGTATTCGCCAGCGAACTTCCGAGGCTTGTCTCGATATAGGCTCCGAAGCCTCCCCGCCCATTTCCGGGATACACCGCCACCGTGGGATTCGGCGTGGACGATCCGTTCACCATTACCAGGTCTATCTTGCCATCCCCGGTAAAATCGCCGGCGCGCAGGGATGCGACGTTCGAACTCAATCCCGCGTAGGGTGTCGCGAAGCTGGGCGGATCGTCGAGCTTGCCATTCCCGAAGTTGCGGTAGTAAAGGCCGTTCGCTACAATGTCGAGCGGACCGTTCTTCCGGAAGTGGCCCAGGATCGCCGCTCCGCCGCCTTGATACGTGTAGGCAGGCACTTTAAAGGACCCATCGCCCTTGCCCGCCAGCACGGCCATGGGGGAGCCGCTGACCAGATCCAGCTTGCCGTCGCCGTTGAGGTCCCCGGCCACCAGATAGTTGCCGGAGAAGGCCGTCGCCGGCCCGCCGGTGAAGGTCCCGTCACCTCGCCCAATGTAGACTTGCGTGCCGGTAAGAGTGGGAACGGCCACGTCCGGGATGCCGTCGCCCGTGAAGTCCCCTGCGGCAAAGGATCCCGCAGTCCCGCCCGTGAGCGATGTCGTCTGCGGGGCGCCGAACGTACCGTCGCCCTTGCCCGGAAATACCTGTAAGACTGGGGGAATGCCGGCCGTGATTGCGAAGTCCGGATTGCCGTCCCTGTTGAAATCGGCGATCACGATACGGCCGCTCGTTGTGCCTCCGGTCGAGGATGGCTTCTGAAACGTCCCATCGCCGTTTCCCAGCAGGACCAGCACGGTCTTCGAATTGACGAGCAGGTCCAGCTTGCCATCGTGATTCAGGTCGGCAGCGGCGATTGCAGTCGCCGGAAACACGCCAATGATCTCTTGGCTGCCAAACGTGCCATCGCCCTTGCCGGGCAAGAAGACGACCTGATTCCCAACCGACAATACGAGGTCCGGCCGCCCATCGCCGTTAAAATCGCCGGCCACGATCTGCGCGGCGTTGTAAGCCAGCGGCGCAAGAGAGTGGAAGCTCCCGTATCCGTTTCCGAGAGCCACCGTCAGATCCGAGCCTGCGATGGCCACGTCCAGGTTGCCGTCGCCGTTGAAGTCGGCAGTGGCCAGCGAATTTCCGGAGTTCCCGAGTGAGTAAGGCTGGAAGAATGTTGGCTGCGTCTGCGCATGGCCGGGTGCCGTTGCGAACACGGCGGTGAATAGCAGCAGGGGGAAACGAGTTCGTAACACGTTGAAGTGCCTCCCAGAGAGTCAATCTATTCTAGGGGTCGGGCACCATTCGGTCAAGGGAAGTTGCATTGCCATGGTACTGGCCGATGCAGTCTGCGCAGTGGGTGGGGCAGACCTCCAGGTCCGCGCATCCGCCGCGGACGCTCTTCGCGCAACGGAATCAGCCAGCCGCGTTGGGCCTTCACCCGGCAGAATCCATGCGGGCGGCGCTTTGCGCGGACGCGCGCCGCCCCTCTCCTGTTCGGCATTCAGGAGGGCTCCGCTACACGCTGGCGTGCCGAATTGGTTCGTTTGAGCGAGTATATCACCGGCGGGAGGGTTATCCAACCTTTTTTTGTGAGTTTTTTGGAGCTTACCAAGAACTGATCGCGCGCCGCGCCATCGTCTGAACCGTGGCAAGGCAAAGCCAGGAGCAGGAGTCAGAAGACAGAAAACAGAATGGCAGCCGGCGGGCAACTCGCGGGTTTTGCGCGGCGATTCCGACTTCTGACTGCTGCAAGCGCCTACAGACACGCGTCCGGACTGCCGATTATAGAACCGGGCACGTTGCATGCCGTTGGAATTGAACCCGGACATCTTCCGAGCAGTCCTGCAAAGCCTGCCGATCGGGGTCTATCTGACCGACCTAAAGCGTCAGATCGGGTTCTGGAATACCAGCGCCGAGAGGATCACGGGCTATCTCGGCCAGGAAGTCATCGGGCACTTCTGCCACGACAATCTCCTGATGCATTGCGACGAAAACCATGTGGCTCTGTGCGGTTGCGCCTGTCCACTGGCGCAGACCATGCAGGATGGCCGGCCTCGCGAAGCCAGTATTTTCCTGCGCCACAAGGAGGGGCAACGGGTTCCGGTGCGCGTGCGGGCGATTCCGGTTAGAGACGAGTTTGGTGTCGTCGTCGGCGCCGCGGAATGCTTCGAGGAGCGTTCGTTCCGGGCCACCGAGATGCGCTGCCCCCACCTCCTGGGGGACGTTTCTCTGGATGACGTGACGGAGATCCCGGATCGCCAGGCGACGTTGGCCGGCCTCGGCGCCGCTCTGGAGGAATTCGCCGCTTCCCAGGTGCCGTTCGGCGTCCTTTCGATCGCCATCGACAATCCGGACCATGTGCGGCACGTTTACGGTTGCCAGGCGGTAAACCAGGTGTTATATGCGGCCGCCCAGACGCTCTCGAGCGGCAGTCGGCCCGACGACCTGGTTGGCCGCTGGCGGGAGGACCGGTTCGCGGCGCTGGTGGCTTGCCCCGCCGCGGACGGGCTTCGGAGCTGCGCCAAGAGGCTGAAGCGCCTGGTTTCGCTCGCCTCCGTTCCCTGGTGGGGAGACCGGCTGTCGGTCACCGTATCCATGGGCGGCACGATGGTGCGTCCCGGCGACACGGTCGAATCGCTATTAGAGCGCGCTGAGGAAGCTCTCCAAGCCGCCACGGCGGCGCACGCAGACGCGGTCCTGGTGATCTGAGGCATATATCGCATGTTCTCGATTATTGGAATTGTACTTGTCTTCGCAGCAATCGTCGGCGGGTACCTGATGGAGAAAGGGAACCTGCTTGTCCTGCTGCAGCCGGCCGAATTGATTATCATCGCGGGCGCGGCTGCCGGCACCGTGCTGATCGCCAACCCGCTTTACATCTTGAAGCAGATCGTGCAAGGCTTTGTCGGAGTTTTCAAAGGGTCCAGGTTCACGCGCCAGCTCTATCTGGACTCCCTCAAGATGCTGTTTGACCTGTTCAACCGTTCGCGCCGCGAAGGGTTGACAGCCATAGAGGCCGATCTCGAAGAGCCGGAAAAGAGCAAGACCTTCAGCGCCTTTCCGTCCGTAATCGAGGATCATCATGTCCGCGGCTTCATCTGCGACACGCTGCGCATGGCTTCCACCGGCGCAGTCGAACCGTTCGATATCGACCAGATGATGGAGCTGGATATGGACGTTCACCATCGTGATGCCACGCTGCCGGTGTCGGCCTTAAGCACCGTCGCGGATGCGCTGCCGGGCCTGGGTATTGTGGCGGCCGTGCTCGGAGTGGTCATCACCATGGGGGCCCTCGGCGGCCCGCCGGAAGAGATCGGGCACAAGGTGGCGGCGGCCCTGGTGGGCACATTTCTGGGCATCCTGCTGTGTTACGGCTTTGTGGGACCGCTCGCGGCCAACATGTCCAAAACCGTGGATGAAGAGAGCGCTTATTACCAGGTTCTGCGCGTGGCCATGGCATCTTTCATCAAGGGCACGGCGCCTATTTTGGCGGTCGAGATTGGCCGGCGCGCCACTCCGGGGCAGGTCCGGCCGGGGTTTCAAGAGTTGGAGAAGTTGTGCCGCAAGAAGGGGCCCGAGGTGGCGGCCGCGGCGGGTCCCGCAGCCGCGGCCTAGAGGCGCGCTCCTATGGCCCACCCTCGTCCCATCGTCATCGTCAGGAAAAAGGCGGCTCACGGCGGCCACCACGGGGGCGCCTGGAAGGTGGCTTACGCCGACTTCGTCACGGCCATGATGGCACTGTTCATCGTGCTGTGGCTGCTCAACAGCAGCAAGCAGGTTCAGGAGGCGGTGGGCGGGTATTTCAAGGACCCCACCGGCACCTCAAAGAAGGTAGGCAGCGGAAAGACCGGCGCGGGCGAAAACTTCGCTCTGACCAAAGACAACATGAGCAAGCTCAAGGATGAGCTGCAGAAGGCCGTCCGCAAGGTCGTCGATTTCGAAAAACTGAAGAACCAGATCGAAATGACGGTGACCAGCGAAGGGTTGCGCATCGAGCTGATGGAGAGCGAGAAAGGTACGTTCTTCGCCAGCGGCGTCGCCGAGCCGAGCGAAGACGGCCGGCAGATTCTGGTGATGCTGGCGCATGAGCTGGCCAAGCTGCCGAACACCGTCTCCATCGAAGGCCACACCGACGCCAAACCTTTTGTGGGGAGGGGTAGTTACAGCAACTGGGAACTCTCGGCGGATCGCGCCAATGCCGCCCGCCGCATGATGCAGGAAAATGGGGTCGGCCCGCGGCAGGTAACCCAGGTGCGGGGCTATGCGGATCAGCGCCTGCGCAAGCCGAACAATCCCGACGACCCTTCGAATCGCCGCATCTCAGTGGTCGTTCAGTATCTGGACAAACCGGAACCGGAGGAGAAGCCCGAAGCGGCGCATCCCGCTCCGCCGGCTAAGAAGAAGTGACCGCCTATTGGGCGGCGACTGTGTAAGAGGCGCTCTGTACCGCCGACTGGAAGCCCTGCCGCGCCGTGATCTTGATCTCGCACTTGCCCGGACGCGCCACCGCGCTCACCACCATGGGAATGGCGCCGGAAGAGTCGGGCGCCGGAAGCTCCGCTTCCTTCATTTCCAGTTCCTCTCCGCCCACGAAAAACTCCGCGCGGATCCTTGGCGTCTCCTGGTTCGACTTGTCCGGATAGACCACGAAGTACACCAGCGGTTGCGCGGAGGCCTTCAGCGATCCGTCGAGCATCGGCACCACATCCCGCCCCTGAAACAGGAACGGGTCGTTCGCATCCGCATCCGCGGTCAGCGGGTCCGCCCGCGCAACCACCATCACGCTGCTCAGTCCGATACCCTTCTGCGGCGGGCTGTCCAGTTCCGCCGTGCTGGCGCTGGCGCGGTTCGCTTCGCGGTCGAACACCACGCTGTCCACGGTGTAGTGGCCGGCAGGCAGGCTGAAGGCATGTGTATAGTCGATCGGCGCGGCCTGGATTCCCGCCAACTGGTCGTCGGGAACCTCGTATGGAAAGTCCTGGCCGAACTTATCCACGATCTGCCCGTTCGAGTCTCTCACCACGGCGAGCAGGGAGGCATGCAGCCGGTGCGACCTGCGCGCGGGCTGCGGCGTGGCGGTCAGACTCGCGCCCGGCAGTTCGAAAACCACGGCGGACTGCGAACTCGCGCTTCCCGGCCGGAACTGGAACGCGGCAGTGCGAAAATCGAAGGCGTGCGGCAATGGGCGGGCGTTCAGCGTCACGAGTCCCGCCATTTCGAAGGGCTGCAGAGGCGCCGAGCCACCGAAGTCCGGTATGGCGAAGTAGCCGTTGCGGCTCTCCACTTTCAAATCGGCGCGCGCCAGCTTCACTTCGATCTTCCGAAAGTGCCCGTCGTACTTGCCGGATGAGGGATGATAGTCCGCCTCGTAATGCGTGCCCGCGTCTTCGACGATTTGTTGGAAGGGCTTCCGCAGATCGTTGGTGTTGGCAACCAGGAAGCCGCCGGTGCCCTCGGCCAGGGCGCGCAGGCCTGCTTGCGTATCCGAAGTCCGCACTGCGCCATGCAGGTAGTCATCCTGCCGATTCGATTCCGCCAAGATCCCGGCCTGTCCCATACCCCCCGGGGTCTCCAGGCGCTGTTGCTGGCTGAGCGTTGCGACGTGCTGCATGGCCATGGATGACGCCTGCGCCGTGGAGGTTTGATTGAGACCGTTGGCGTCGAAGGCGTAGATACTGAGGTCGGCCAGGTTGGCCTTGTTGAGCATCGCCTGAAACTGATCGGGCTCACCATTGGTCGTGAATCCTGGGCTCAGCAACAGGACGGTTTTGTGGCCGGGAAAAGCTCCGAGCCGCCGGATCAACAGATTGATCTGGTCCATCTGGCGCGCTCCCTCGATCCCTGCGAACTGTTCCCGCTGGATCACGAGGTCCCCGCGCTGGGCGTTGGCGCCCGGCCCGTTGTCCACATCCGCACCCGTGATGGCGGCCATACTGACCGAGCCGGTGGTGGATAGGTCCTGCATGCCGCCCCCTTTTCCACCGGGGCTCACAAACCCTACGAGCCACTGCACGTTGGGGGTGGAGTTCAGCACAGCCTCCGCCGCCCGGGTTATATCCACGCTCGACCCGTTGAAGGCGTTGGCGGCCGCGCGCAACAACTCATCGCGGTTGATGGTGAACGCATGCAGAGGAGTGAGCCGCGAATCGAGGTTGAAGACTCCCACCCAGGTGCCGGGGCGCAACTCCGTGTTGATGAAGTCTTGCGCGGCCGCCACGGCCCACTTCCGGGTGCCCGGATCGAGGTTGTGAAATACAATGCAGAGCAGGTTGAGACTGCGCAGCGGCATCACGGGCGGACGGGTCGCCGCAGCGGGTCCGGCTTCCGCTCCGCCGGAGGGCTGATCCGGCTGCTGCGCCTGCTGCTCCGGCTGCACTGGCGCCTCGTCGCCGCCTACCAGCCGGAGGCTGCGGATTTCCTGCCGGACGCCATCTTCGTAGATCTCCACGTCGCCGGGCTTGAGGTTCTTCACCAGCCGGCCTTTCTTATCGCGCACCACCAGGTCGAGCGCGACCTCATTTACCGTGGCACGGATGGTCGGCCCGCTCTCGGCCTGCGGGGCATTCTGCGCGAGCACCGGACCGGTGAGGATGCAGCAGAGTGCGCACCAGGCAACCGTCGGATTGAGCTGCGGCATCCGCTAAAGACTCCACCTTACTTTAACTCAATGACTACCGTCCGGTAGGGCTTGGCGCCCTTGTTCACCAACTGCGGCGCGTCTTCGCCTTGCGTGTGCCAGATCACGTCGCCGGATTTGCGCTCCTGGATGGTCTTGACGCCGGTCTTGGGGTCCGTGCGCTCGTAGCGGCAGTCGTCCAGAAACACGATCACCTGGTCGTGCGCGCGGACGCCTCGCTCGCGCACGGCTTCCGGCGGCGAAATGACCTCCGTCACCTGCACACGGGCGTTGTCCAGTTTCACTGTTGACGGCAGCCCCGCCCATGCCAGGGCCGCGATTACCCAAACCAGACGTTTCATTTCGTGTCCCGATCCTCCATGGCTTATGATAAGCGCAGAGAGGGCCGAAAGCGCACAGATACATCTGATACAGTTTGGCGCGCAGCCCCGCGCCTGATAGGATATGGCTTAAAACCTATGCGACTACGCGTACTGGGAATCGTGTTGGCGGGTGGAAAGGGCACCCGGCTCTACCCGCTGACCAAGGAACGTGCCAAGCCCGCTGTCCCCTTCGGCGGGAAGTATCGCATCATCGACTTCGTCCTGAGCAATTTCATCAACTCGGGCATCTACTCCATCTACGTGCTGACGCAGTTCAAAAGCCAGTCGCTGCTGCAGCATCTGAGCGAGGGATGGCAATTCGGCGGTCTCCTCAAGACGCAGTTTATTATCCCGGTGCCGGCCCAAATGCGCTCGGCCGGCGAAACCTGGTACCAGGGCACGGCCGACGCCATTTACCAGAACATCAACCTGGTGGAGCAGGCCGATCCGCACGTGGTGGCGATCTTCGGCGGTGACCATATCTACCGCATGAACATGAACAGCATGATCGAGTACCACGAGCACAAGAGCGCCGCGGTTACCGTCGCCGCCATTCCCGTGGACAAAAAGTTCGCCTCGGAGTTCGGGGTCATCGAAGCGGCGCCGGACGGGCGGATCATCGCCTTCCACGAAAAACGGGCGGACGCCCCCACCATACCCGGCGATCCCGACCGCGTCTACGCCTCCATGGGCAACTACATCTTTTCCACGCGCACCCTGCTGCGCGAACTGTACGAGGACGCCACCAACGAGAGCAGTTCGCACGACTTTGGCCACGACATCCTGCCCAAGCTGGCCGGCAACGCCGAGATGTTCGCCTACGATTTCCAGAGCAACCGCATTCCCGGCGAAGCGGCCGATGCGTCCGCCTACTGGCGCGATGTCGGCACCATTGACACCTATTACGACGCCAATATGGACCTGCGCTCCGTGAAGCCCGCGCTCAATCTTTATAACCGGAAATGGCCTCTGCGTACCGCCAGCTATCCGGAGCCGCCCGCCAAGTTCACATTCGACGACGAAAACCGCCGCGGCGAGGCGATCGACTCCATCTGTTCCGGCGGATGCATTCTCTCGGGCGGCGCCGTGAAGAATTCCGTGCTGTTCCGCGGGGTAAGAGTGCATGCCGGCGCGCTAGTGGAAGATTGCCTCATCTTGGACAACTGCGACATCGGCCGGCGCGCCCGTGTCCGCCGGGCTATCCTCGATAAGAATGTGCGCGTGCCCGCCGACGGCTGCATCGGTTACGATCTGGAGCACGACCGCCGCTTTCACCACGTCACCGAATCCGGCATCGTCGTAGTGGAGGGCAACCGCTCCCAGGTGGATGTATCCACGTTAGTCGTGTAGTGGGGCAGGACTCCAGTCCTGCGCCCGGCGTCCACGCCGGCCTTCTTCGAACCATGGAACATTATGTCCTCGACTGGATCTCGCACTACGGGTATCCGGCGATCTTCTGCCTGCTCATGCTGGGCATTGTGGGCCTGCCCGTTCCCGACGAGACGCTGCTCACCTTCACCGGGTACCTGATCTTCTCTCATCACTTGAAACCGGCGCCGGCTTTCGTCACCGTGCTGGCCGGCACGATCTGTGGCATCACCTTGAGCTACACGCTGGGCCGGACTTTCGGGCTGGCGCTGATCCATCGCTTCGGCAAGTACATCCACCTCACCGAGGAGCGTCTCGCCAAAGCGCACCGGTTCTTCGAGCGCGTGGGCCATTGGAGCCTCACGTTCGGCTACTTCGTTCCGGGCGTCCGCCATCTGACGGCATACGCCGCGGGCGTGTCTTACCTGGAGCCGCACATCTTCGCGATGTTCGCATACCTGGGCGCGTTGCTGTGGGCCACCACATTTGTATCGCTGGGATATTTCCTGGGAGATCGCTGGCAAGCGGTTTCGGCGCAGATCCACCACCACCTGGTGATCGCTTCTTGCGCGATCGGCGCAGTTATCGTGCTGTACCTGGTGTGGCGGAAGCTGCGGGCGAAACGAAGCTGACCGCCATACCGGTCGCAATCACCACCAGGCAGCCGATCACGTTGTACCACAGGAACGAAATGCCCGTGAATAGAAAGGCCGCGAAGATGGCGGCCTCTCCGGCCAGCATGCCCACAAACGCGCCGGTGCCGCTCACCCGCTTGAAGAAGAAGGCCAGCACAAACACTCCCAGCAGCGATCCGTAGAACAGCGAGCCTACGATATTCACGGCTTCGATCAGCGATCCCAGATGCTTTCCGAGTCCCGCGAACGCCACCGCGTAAGCGCCCCAGAATGCGGTGGCCACCCGCGAGGCGGTCAAATAGTGACGATCCGTGGCTTGCTTCCGGAAGTGACGCTTATAGATGTCGACGACTGAAACCGTGGCCAGCGAGTTGATCTCGCCGGAGCTGGACGACATGGTGGCGGCCAGAATCACGGCGATCACCAGGCCTACGATGCCAGTTGGAAGGTACTTCGTCACGAAAGACAAGAAAATGTAATTGGTATCCCGGAAGCCCTTCTCTCCACCGGTGGCTTCCACCAGGCTGGCGCCCTGGCGCCGCGCCGCATCCACCTCCTGCTGCGCGCGCCGGTAGCCGGCGATCGCCTCGTTCTCCGCGCGTGTGTCGCCGGTGTGCCGCGCCTCGACGATCGCCAGCGCCTCCGCTTTGCGCCGCTCGAAAGCGTCCTGGTAGCGCGCGGCGATGGGTTCGTAGCTCGCGCGCAACTTGGGCTGTTGGATGCGGTTATATTCGGCGCGCTGGAACACCAGCGGAGGCGGCTCGAAGATGTAGAACACGAATACCATGGCGCCGATGAACAAAATGAAAAACTGCATCGGGATCTTGGCCATGGCGGTGAACAGCAAGCTCAGCTTGCTCTGCGCGATGGATTTGCCGGTGAGGTAGCGCTGTACCTGGGACTGGTCGCATCCGAAATAGGACAGCGCCAGGAACATGCCGCCGATCAACCCGCTCCACAGGTTGTAGCGGTCGTTCCAAGCGAAATGAAAGGTCACCGCGTTGAGCTTGCCGGCCGAGCCGGCCAGGTGCATGGCGTCCAGAAACGAAACCTGGCGCGGCAGCAGCCGGAAGATCATCAGCAACGCCACCACCAGGCCGAAGAAGATGATCAGCATCTGCTGCACATCGGTCCAGGTGACCGTGCGAATGCCGCCGGTCACCGTGTACAGCACTACCGTGACGCCGATGATCAACGTGGTCAGGCGGTCCGGCCAGCCGAAGATTATGGAAAGCACGATGGCCGGCGCGTAGAAGGTGAGACCGACGGAAAGCCCGCGTTGCATCAGGAAAATGACGCTGGCCAGCGCGCGCGTCTTGGCGTCGAAGCGGTTCTCCAGGTACTCGTAGGCGGTGTACACGTTGGCGCGATGGAAGATGGGAACGACCGTAGCCGAGAGCGCCACCATGGCCAGCGGCATGCCGAAGTAGAATTGCACGAAGCGCATGCCATCGACGTACGATTGGCCGGTAGTGGAGATGAAGGTGATGGCGCTGGCCTGGGTGGCCATGATCGATAGCGCCATGGCGTACCACGGCATGGTCTTCCCGGCCAACAGATAGCGATCGACGGTGTTGCTGCCGCGGCCGCGATACAAGCCATAGGCAATGATGGAAGACAGCGAGCCGACCAGAACCACCCAATCGAGAGGTCTCATGAAAACGCGCGGGTGAAAGCGTAGCAGAGTGCGATCAGCAACGCGAGGTAGACGACCACGACGGTGTAGACGCGCGGCCACGTGCCCAGAAACGGCGGTGGCTCATCCGGCATCTCGCGCCGATCGGAAGGCATAGGTGGAGTGTAGCATGGGGATTGAAACGCGGCGTAGCGCGCGTAATTTTGGACTGATCTGGCATTTTGCGGTGGTTTTATGCGAAGATTGTGCACAGAATAGGCGAAGATCTGTCAGGCGGGCCATTTTATGCTCCTCAAGTTTCGATTCTCGAATTTCCGGTCGTTTCGGACGGAACAGGAACTATCGCTAATAGCCAGCAGGCTGGCCGGTTCTGGCGACGGCCTTTTCAGTCCGCCTGGATTGGGCGAGCAGGTGTTGCCCGTGACCGCAATATATGGTGCAAACGCCTCGGGCAAGACCGCCGTCATCAAGGCCTTCGAGTTCATGGCCAACGCGGTGAAATTCTCGCATTCACAGTGGCAGCCGGATCAGCGTATCCCCGTAGAGCCGTTTGCCGGCGACGACCCGGCGCTTCCATCCGAGTTCTCTGTGGACTTCCTCCTTGATGGCATCCGGCACCAGTACGGATTCGCCGCTAACTCACAGGCCATCCTTCGGGAATGGCTCTATGTTTACCCCAAAGGCAAGAAGCAGCTTTGGTTCAGACGAGTCGAGGGTACTCCAATTTCCTTCGGCGCCAAGATGCCCGGCGAGAACAAGACGATCGAGGGGCTCGTACGCAAGAACAGCCTCTTCCTCTCAGCGGCGGCACAGAACAACCACGAGCCGCTGTTACCTGTCTACAGATGGTTCTCGCAGTCGATCTCATTCGTGATTGGCGGTTTTGGGTCGGCAAGTCGAGCTACTCACGGCGCGGACGCGGCACAGTTCTGCCAAGAGGAAACGGACAGGGCTACAGTTGCGCGCCTGCTTAATCAGGCTGACCTTGGAATTGCGGAACTGAGCGTCGAGGAGGCCCCGTGGGATGAAATGGGAAGGAAAGTGTTGGAATTCCTCCGGACGACTTTGCGGCCGGGTACTTCTTTGCCGCAGACGCGTAAGGTCGTCCGCCTTTTGCATCACATCGGAAACCGTACGGTTCCATTTGAAGCCGCGCAAGAATCAAGTGGTACGCTCGCCTATCTGTCCCTGCTCGGGCCCGTGGTGAGTCTCTTGAAGAATGGAGGGATACTCTGGGTCGACGAGCTAGATGCAAGTTTGCACCCACTCATGGCGGTTCAGATCATACGACTTTTCAGCAACCCGCCGACTAATCCGCGATCGACACAGTTGATCTTCAACACACATGATACGAACCTGTTGAGCAGTGGCGAACTCAGGCGCGATCAGATTTGGTTTACGGAAAAGGACTCGGCGGGAAGCAGCCATCTGTATCCGCTGACCGACTTCAAACCACGACGCCAGGAGAACCTGGAAAATGGCTACCTCCAGGGGCGCTACGGAGCGATTCCGTTCATTCATCCGGACTATCTGACCGGGAACACAGGTGGCAATGGCGAGAAAACGTGACAGTCTTCAACGCCGTGGGCCACGCCGCCAACCCAAGCAGCGTTTCCTGATTTTTCCTGATAGTTTGTGAGGGCACGGTCACGGAACCCTGCCACTTCCGGGACGTCCGCCATGTGGAGCGCAGCCTCATTGAGCTGCAGATCGAGCCTCGCGCGACACCCAAGACCATCGTCGAACGGGCGGTCGAACTGAAGAAGCAAGCCAATCGCGACGCGAAAAGACGCGCCGACGATAACCTGAAGTACGACGAAGTATGGTGTGTCTTCGATGTGGACGACCATCGCCTGATCGTCGAGGCCAAGGAACAAGCGAAAGCGAACGGAGTGGAGGTAGCCATTTCAAATCCCTGCTTCGAACTCTGGGCCCTGTTGCACTTTCAAGATCAGCGCGCGCATATTGAGCGCGGCAAAGTGCAGCATCTGTGCGCGACATGCATGCCAGGATACGAGAAAAAACTGGACTACGAGGCCCTGAGGCCGAAATACTCTGATGCCCTGAAGCGCGCCGAGGATCTCGAAAAATGGCACGACTCTCGCGGCACCGTGGGAGCAAATCCATCAACCCTGGTCCACCGGTTAGTTCAGCGAATCATGTCGCGCGCAGCGTCCTCCTAGCATTTGAGGCGTCATCCCATTAACTCGCCGCGCAGCACCGTAACCGCTTGCCCTCCCAAGAACACGCGATCCCCGCTACAGCGTACCCGCACCACGCCGCCGCGCGCCGAAGCCTGATATGCCACGAAATCGGTTTTGCCGAGGCGCTTGCTCCAATACGGCCCCAGGCAGACGTGCGCCGAGCCTGTCACGGGATCCTCTTCTATGCCCGAGCCGGGCGCGAAGAAGCGCGAGATGAAATCGAATTCAGGCGTATCGGAACGTGCCGTGACGATGACGCCCCGCACAGGCAGTTTCCGCAGTACGCCGTGATCCGGCTGCGCGCCGCGCAACGCCGTCGCGGACTCCACCTCCACGAGGTAATCGAACTGGTTGCGCCCCACGTAGATCGGCGTCAATCCCAGAGCGGCAGCGAGATCCACGGGCGGCTCTGCGGCCTCCTCCATCTTGGCCGGAAAGTCCATCTCGATCCAGTCGCCGTGCCGCTCGGCCAGCAACAGCCCGCTACGCGTGTGGAAGCGCGCCTGCGCGCCCGCGGCCAGATGGCCTTCTTCCCAAAGCACGTGCGCGCTGGCCAGCGTAGCGTGACCGCAGAGGTCCACTTCAATGGCCGGCGTGAACCAGCGCAGGTTGTACCCTCCGTCTTGCGGAACCAGAAACGCGGTTTCCGACAGGTTCATCTCGCGCGCTACATCCCGCATCCAGCGCTCTTCGGGCGCCTTGGAGAGGATGCACACCGCCGCCGGATTTCCGGCGAACGGCTTGCTGGTGAAAGCGTCCACTTGCGTGATGGCGATGCCCATATTCTATCCAGTGTAGCTGGAGGGGAGCGTAACAGTTGTTCAACGCGGGAGCCGGCAGATTCGATTGACCCACTCGGCTGGTTCCGAAGCCAGCCAGCCGAGCACCAAGGCTTTCAATTGCTTCAGCCACACTCGTCTTCTGAGAATCGAAGGCTCGGCCCGCACGACGCCGCTGACGGTTGCCCGATTAAGGTTCGCGTCGGCAAGGAACTTGATCTTCACGGTCGTCTGGCAAACACCTCTTGACGGGCGCGCTCAAGCTTTTGCAAAAGCTCTTCAGGCAGCGGATGGTCCCGGGCAAATTCGTCCCACTCCTTTTCCGCTTCCGCCAGATACGCGTCCACAATGGGCTGATTTGACTCATAAAAGGTGATGGCTCCGGACACCTGGACGAGGCTCAACGACGGATAATTCTGCCGGATCGATTCCGCCGACTCTCCGCGCCGGTCGGCATAGACAATGGAGTCCAGCGATACACGCGTACCGCTGACATAGTAGCCCCCGTTGCGCCGCGAAGCCAGCGTCCCGAGGAGTCGGGACGCGGCACGCAAAGTGCGTGCGCCACACGGCATAATCGAAGGATGATCGAACCCGAGTCCGTCGCCGCCCTGTTGCACCAGTTCGACCCCACAGATGACGGCGAGGCCGCCAAGAGCAAAGAACTCGTCCTGGCGCTGCTGGCTTCCTCGCCGGAGCCGTTCTCCAGACGGCAATGCAATCCGGGCCACATCACCTGCACCGGCTTGGTGCTCAGCCCCGGCCGCGACCGTATTCTGCTTGTGCTGCACCGCCGCTTGCAACGCTGGCTGCTTCCCGGAGGCCACGTCGAGCCGGACGATCCGCTTATCGGCGATGCCGGACGCCGCGAGGTGGTCGAGGAGACCGGCGCCATCTTGCGCGCGGATTCGCCGCCGCTGCTGGTGGGCGTGGATGTGCACGGCATCCCTCCGCGGCGCGACGAGCCGTTCCACCTGCATCACGACCTGATCTTCCGGTTCGAGGCCGCGTCGGACGCATTCCAAACCTCCGAGGAGGTGCGGGAAGTCGCCTGGTGTCCGGCCGCGGAGTTTGATCGGTATCAACTCCCGGGCAGCATTCGCCGCAGTTACGCGCGGGCGTTGGGGTCCTGACCGCGACCGGGGGTCGCGCGCGGACGAGGGCGCCCGCCCCACTTTGGCGCACCGTGCGAAACTGGTAGTTAGGTGCCCTCAGACCCGGCCAAACTCCCCAAGTCCGAACGCCTGCGCGCACTGCTGCCCGATGTCTGGGAACTGGTGCGGCCGCGCCGCCGCTTGCTGGCCCTCGGCATGGTGCTGATGGCCATCAATCGCGTGTCGGGACTGGTGCTGCCGGCCTCCACCAAATACCTGGTGGACGATATCATCGGCAAGCGTCATTACTACCTCCTGCGGCCCCTGATCCTGGCCGTGGTGGGCGCCACGCTGATACAAGGCATCACTTCCTTCGGCCTGACGCAACTGCTTTCCAAAGCCGCGCAGCGCCTGATCGCCGAGTTGCGCCGCAAAGTGCAAGGGCACGTCGGCCGGCTGCCTGTTTCGTACTACGACGCCAACAAGAGCGGCATGCTGGTCTCGCGCATCATGAGCGACGTGGAAGGCGTGCGCAACCTGATCGGCACCGGCCTGGTGGAATTCGTTGGAGGGCTGCTGACCGCCGTGCTGGCACTGGCCGTCCTGTTGCGGCTGAGCCCGCCGATGACTGGCGTAGCGCTCGGCGCCATCGTCGTCTTCAGTCTGGCGCTGCGCAAAGCGTTCGGCGTCATGCGTCCCATTTTCCGCGAGCGCGGCAAGATTAACGCCGAAGTCACCGGACGCCTGACCGAATCGCTAGGCGGCGTGCGCGTGGTGAAAGGCTATCACGCCGAGGCCGCGGAGGCCGAGGTGTTCTCCGGCGGTGTGCAACGCCTGTTGGACAACGTGATGAAGAGTCTCACTTCCACGTCGTTCATGAGCTTTGGCGCGACGGTCATGATGGGCATACTGGGCGCGCTGGTGATGTATCTGGGCGCGCGCCAGATGATGGCGCATACCCTGACGCTGGGCCAGTTCTTCACTTTCACCATGTTCCTGGCCTTTCTGATCGGACCGGTTTTCCAAATCGTGGGCATCGGAACGCAGATCAGCGAAGCGCTGGCCGGCCTGGAGCGCACGCGCGAAGTGCTGCGCGAGCGTCCCGAGGACGAAGACCCGCGCCGGCAGGTAAGCGCCGGACGAATCCAGGGCGAAGTGGTCTTCGACCATGTCACCTTTTCCTACGACGAAGGCAAGACCGTGCTGCACGACGTCTCGTTTCGTTCGGCGCCGGACACCGTAACCGCGCTGGTCGGGCCGTCCGGCTCCGGCAAGTCCACCATCATCGGACTCATCGCGGCTTTTTACACCCCGCGCCAGGGCGCCATCTTCGTAGACGGCGTGGACCTTTCCACCATCCGGCTGGACTCCTACCGCACGCAGCTTGGCGTGGTGCTGCAGGACACGTTCCTCTTCGACGGCACCATACGCGAGAACGTGGGCTTCTCGCGCCCCGGCGCCACCGAAGCGCAGATTCGCGAAGCCTGCCGCATTGCGCGCGTGGACGAATTCGCCGAGTCGTTCGAGAAAAGCTACGACACCGTGGTCGGCGAACGCGGCGTCAAGTTATCGGGCGGCCAGCGGCAGCGGGTCTCCATCGCGCGCGCTATCCTGGCCGATCCCGCGATTCTGATTCTGGATGAAGCTACTTCGAGCCTCGACTCCGAGTCGGAAGCCCTCATTCAGGAGGGTCTATCGTACCTGATGCGAGGCCGCACGACGTTCGTGATCGCGCACCGGCTGTCGACCATTCGACGCGCGGACCAGATCCTGGTGGTTGAGGGCGGGCGCATCGTGGAGCACGGCCAGCACGAATCGCTGTATGCCTTGCACGGCAGGTATTACGATCTGTACACTCGCCAGCACGGCGTGCAGACGAATCTGTTTCTGGCGCCTGGGGAAGGGCAGGAGCAACCGGCGTTGGCCGAGGAGCCTGCGGCGGCCGGTGCGCCCCCGGGGGGAAATCCTCTATCGAACGCGGTCCGCCTGATTCGCGGGTAGTTGGTGGGGCAGACCTCCAGGTCTGCGCGGGTCCTCCAGGACCCGCTCTTCGCAAACAGGCCGACGTGGACGTCGGCCGCAGGACTGCTGGAGTCCTGCCCCACCCAGGAACTGTAATATTCGGTCCTTGAATTGCACTATACCTTTGCAGGGACGAACGAGAACTGTATGTGGATTGCCGGCGGACTCGCGGTTTTGGTGCTACTTAGCTTACTGCTATCGATGATTTCCACCCCTCCGTCCATCGGCCGCTGAGACACGGCTGTACAAATCTGACACACACTGCCCGTCAGACCGACTCAAAGTAGCGCGCCAGTTCCCAGTCCGTCACCGCTTTCTCGTATTGGCGCACTTCCCATTCGCGCGTGCTCGCGTAGTGGTCCATAAACTCTTCGCCCAGCCATTCGCGCGCTACGCGGCTCTGGCGAAAGAGGCGGGTCGCCTCAGCCAACGTGCGCGGCAGCGGCGGCGCATCCCCGGAGTAAGCATTTACGGTGGGCGGCGGAAGCTCCAGCTTCCGTTCGATGCCGTCTAGACCCGCCGCTAGCGATGCCGCCATCGCTAGATAGGGATTGATGTCCGCCCCGGTAAGACGCAGTTCCACGCGTGTGGACTTCTTGCGTCCGGGTATGGCCCGCACCGCGGTTGTGCGATTATCCACGCCCCAGGTGGCATTCACCGGAGCCCAGGCGCCCGGCACGGTGCGCTTGTAGGAATTGATCGTAGGGCAAAAAACCGCCGACAATTCCTGCATATTCGTCACCAGCCCGGCGACGTATTGCCGCATCAGATCGGACATGCCGTCGTCCGTTGCCTCGCCAGAAAACAGGTTGTCGTTATTTCCGGTGCGGCTGAGGCTCTGATGCAAATGCCCGCTCGATCCCGGCAGACCGGCGTTCCACTTGGCCATGAAGGTCGGGGTCAGGTTATGCCGCGCGGCGATCTCCTTCACCGCGGTCTTGAACAGCGCCGCGCGGTCGGCGGCCACCAGGCCCGGCTCGACGGCGATGGCCGCTTCGTACACGCCCGGTCCGGTTTCCGTGTGGAAGGCCTCGAGCGGCACGTCGAACGCCGCCAGCGCTTCCATGATCTCCAGCACCAGGTCCGCATTGGCCGAGGCCCGCAGCACGCTGTAGCCGAACATGCCGGGCGTCAAAGTAGTCAACGCCGCAAAGTGCTTGTCGCGCAAGGTCTGCGCCGTCTCGCGAAAGATGAAGAATTCGTACTCGGCCGAAAAATGCGCCGTGTACCCGCGCTCGGCCGCGCGGTCGAGCACCCGCTGAAACACCTGCCGCGGCGCGATGGCCAGCGGCCGGCCCTCGGCGTCGCAGAAATCCAGCAGGAAGAACGCCGTGCCCGGCTCCCACGGCACCAACCGGTAGCTGGCCAGGTCGATGCGGCAGTGCGCGTCGGGATAGCCGGTGTGCCAGCCCGTGAACTTGACGTTGTCGTAGAGCACATCGCCGATGTCCCAGCCGAAGATCACATCGCAAAAGCCCAAGCCGGATTCAGCCGCCGACCAGAACTTCTCCACGCTGATGTATTTCCCGCGCAGCGTGGCGTCGATATCGAATGCGCCCAGCTTGACGCGCAGGATGTGGTTGTCCTCGAACCGCCGCCGGATCGATTCGCGGTCCATCAAAGCGCCACCCACACGGACTTGATATTGGTGTATTGCTCCAGCGCGTACGAGCCCAGATCGCGCCCGAAGCCGCTCTGCTTATAGCCGCCGAAGGGCGATGCGGTGTCGAACCCGTTGTAGGTATTGATCCACACCGAGCCGGCCTTGATATCGGCCGCCATGCGGTGGGCGAGCTTGATGTCGCGCGTCCACACCGCCGATACCAGGCCGTAGATGGTGCAATTGGCGATCTCCACGGCTTCATCGGCGTCGCGGAATTTCAGCGCGCAGAGCACCGGACCGAAGATCTCCTCCTGCGCGATCTTCATGTCCGGCTTCACCTCCGAAAATATCGTGGGCTTCACGAAAAAGCCCTTGGCCTTGGCGCCTTCGGTGTCGCGCTCGCCGCCGCACTCGAGCTTCGCGCCTTCTTCCTTGCCGGACTTGATGTAATCCAGAATACGCTCCAGTTGCCGCGCGGAAACCTGCGATCCCATCTGGGTGCTCTTGTCGAGCGGATCGCCGACCTTCAGCTTCTGCGCGCGCGCCACCAGTTCGCCGACGAACCGGTCGTGGATATCTTCATGCACAAGCAGCCGCGACGCCGCGCTGCAGATCTCGCCTTTGTTGGCGAAGATGCCCCAGAACGCAGACTTGAGCGCCGCCTCCATGTCGCAATCCGGGAAAATGATGTTTGGCGACTTGCCGCCCAATTCCAGGCTGAGCCGCTTCAGGTTGGATTCGCCGGAGGCTTGCAGCAGCCGTCGCGCCGTGCGGATGCTGCCCGTGAAGCTGATCTTATCCACGTCCATGTGCAGCGCCAGCGCTTCGCCGGCCGTCTGGCCGTAGCCGGTGACCACGTTCAGGACGCCGTCCGGCAGGCCCGCTTCATGGCAATATTCAGCCAGCTTGAGCGCGGTGAGCGGGGTCCATTCCGAAGGCTTCAGCACCACCGAGCAGCCGCAGGCCAGCGCCGGCGCCACTTTCCACGTGGCGATCTGCAGCGGATAATTCCACGGCACGATGCCGCCCACCACGCCCACCGGCTCGCGCAGCGTGTAGTTCAGAAAGGGGCCATCCACCGGAATGGTTTCGCCGTAGATTTTGCGCACCCAGCCGGCGTAATAGCGAAACGCGTCGATAGCCGGATCGACATCCGCGCCGCCCGCCTCGCGCACGGTTTTGCCGTTCTCCATGCTTTCGAGCACGGCCAGCTCTTCGCGGTGCTTCAGCAGGATTTCGGAGATGTCCCAGAGGATTTTTTCCTTCTTGGACGGGTCCATGCCGCGCCAACTCTTGCGCTCGAAACTGGCGCGCGCGGCGGCCACGGCGCGGTCCACGTCGCGGCCTTGACCGTCGGGAACGGTGGTCAGCAACTCTCCGGTCGCCGGGTTGACGACGTCAATCGCGCCGCCGTGTTCCGCGTCTTCCCACCGGCCGTTGATGAACAGCTTGCCTGGGTGCAGTTGTTGTTTAATCTCTTCGGATGCGGTCATGATGTGTTCTCTCGGTGCCAGTCTCCATTGTAAACGGCGAAAGAGGGTATGGCCGGCCGGCGGAAGGCAGCGACGGGGTCGCGGTGTATTTCTACCAGAAATGCCCCCCATTTTTTTGGGTTCGTTCGGTAATTTGGAGGCAAAGTTGTGCATCTTTGGGCGTTTTTGTGCGTCTTTCTCTGCCGGTATGGGGCGGCGGCGGTTTTTGATTGCGCGCGCCGGGGCGAATTGGGTTCGTTTCGTTTTTCATGGTTGCTCCTGCCGGGGTGGACGCGCCGGTGAGTGGCGCATCCACCAATTCCATTCTACAGGCGGGACACAAGGGGTTCGGCGCTGCTGTGGCGGCAACGCATTGAGAATAAAAGGGGACGGGTCCCGGCGGCAGGACGGTGACTGGAGCTGCCAGGGCCGCCGGGTGGGTTATCGCACCGCGACTTCGCCTATGCCGATGGCCTTCGTGATCTGTCCAATCCCGATCACTCCGTTGATCCCAGGCGACGCGTTTGCCGGGATCGCGATCGTTAAGGCACTGCTCCCGT
>CABEEC010000406.1_pt1 | contig 28711 bp, 31 predicted proteins | sample 3423191 | NCBI WGS metagenome assembly CABEEC01 (sample SAMEA5534333, study PRJEB31848) | metagenome | biome: tundra; feature: field; material: soil | place: USA | collected 2013-05 | depth 0.15 m | reverse complement strand
AAACTCCTCGTGCGGATTGTGACACGCCGTGCAACGGATGCGCTGGTCGTCCGCGTCGTAACACTTGCTGTTGGTCAACCGGTAGGGCTGGAAGCGGACATTGGCGATGTTGTGCGGCCCGTGCGCCGCGATGTCCGCCCAGGTGCGATGGCAGCGCCCGCAGAATTCGTTCGTTTCTTCCGCGGTCATATCGGCAAGGTGCGGCAGCGCCGCGCCTTTGACGTCGCCGGCCTTCACCGCGTCCAAGTGACGCGGCGCCAGCGCATGACAGTTGTCGCACCGCACACCGGTTTTGAGATCCTCGGGGTGGAAAGTGTTGCCCCGAACCGCGCCCGTCGAGTGACACGCAAAGCAAGCCGTCACATCCTCGTGTGTCATCTCCCGGCCGGCCGCCTGTGCCAGGTCTTTGGGCATGCTCCCAACCGCGCCGAACGTGAGGTCGAGGCCGTCGATCGCCTTGTAAAAGCTGACGCGGCTCTCGTACATAATGCCCTCGCGCTCGAACACGTAGGTCTGTCCGGCGGCGCCCAGCCCAAAGGCCCAGCCGATCGGGACGCTGATGGTATTGGTTCCGTCCGTGACGCTGTAGATGCTCCGGCCGCCCTGGCGCGCGATGGTGTAGGAATAGCGCCCGTACTGAAAGGTCAGCCGCGGGTGCTCGCGCAGAATACTGCAGTCCTCCACCAGTTCCAGCGCATGCCCCATCGACGTGCTGGGCTGGCTCAGCGCCTCCGTTTTATGGCAACTGGCGCAAGTCATGGCGGAGGCCGGCGCGGGATAGAAGAATAAGAGCGCCGCCGCGCCGATCCGGTGGAGCAGGACTCCAGTCCTGCGGCCAACGTCCACGTCGGCCTCTTCGTACTCCGAGGTGGCTGAATCCGTCACACAAAGAGCGGGTCCTGGAGGACCCGCGCAGACCTGGAGGTCTGCCCCACGGTCGGCCCAAACCAATAGACAGCCAACGATCCAAGCGGCTCGAGTGCGCAGCATCACACGTTGAGACAATTATAGCCGCTCTGGCCACTGCCGGTTTCTTATGAGGGTCGCGCGCCTTTGCCGTCGGCCCGGCCGTAGCGATTCAAAAGGTGCGAGCCGGTCTGCAGCAGTCCCGCGAAAGCGAACCACACCTGCCAGTGCGAGAACAGGCCCTGGCGGATGGCGAAGTCGCTGGCCCAGTGGGGGTCTTCCGCCAGGCGCCAGATGCCCAGCGCCGCGGCCATCACCGCCGCAGGCGTGAGGAACGAGGCGAACGCCATAGCCACCCGCCGGTTCTTGCGCCGTGTGCGCTCCACTTTCGGACCTTTTCCAAAGCGGATGCGGACCAACATCCTGCATACCACTCTATCAGCAATTGCGTTAAATTAGACACTTCGGAAAGGAGGCAATCATGATTCACAGATTGAAGGCTGCGGTTTTCGGCACGGGCTTCGTGGGGCGCGTGCACCTGGAAGGGATTTGCCGCTTGGGCTTCGTCCAGGTCTACGCGATCGGCGAGAGCCAGGAGGAGAAGGCCCGCCGGCTGGCCGAAGAGTTCCACGTCGATAAGACCGCCAGCGACTACCATCAGATTCTGGACGATCCCGAGGTGGATGTAGTCCACGTGTGCACGCCGAACGCGCTGCACTTCCCCATGGTGACCGACGCGCTCAAGGCGGGCAAGCACGTGATCTGCGAGAAGCCGCTGTCCACTTCGGTAGAGAACGCGCGGAAGCTGGTCTCCCTGGCCCAGGAGAAGAACCTGCGCAACTGCACGTCCCACAACCTGCGCTTCTACCCCATCGTGCAGCACATGCGCCGCATGCGCGAGGCTGGCGAACTGGGCGAGATCCTGGTGGTGCAAGGCGCCTATTCGCAGGATTGGCTGTTGTACGACACGGATTGGAACTGGCGCATCGATGCCAAGTCCAACGGCCCGTCGCGCTGCATGGCCGATATCGGCTCGCACTGGTGCGATATGGCCGAACACGTCACCGGCCAGCGCATCACGTCGGTGTGCGCCGATCTGCAGACCTTCCATAAGACCCGCAAGCGGCCCAAGACATCCATCGAAACCTTCGCCGGCAAGACCCTGAGCCCGGAAGACTACGACGAGGTGCCCATCGATACCGAAGATTTCGGCGCGGTGCTGTTCCGCATGGGCGATCGCACCCGCGGCGCCTTCACCGCTAGTCAGGTCAACGCCGGACGCAAGAACCGGCTCAGCATCGAGATCTACGGCAGCAAAGCTTCCGTGGCGTGGGACCAGGAGCGGCCCGACGAGCTGTGGATCGGCCAACGCAATTCGCCGAACCAGGTCCTCATCAAGGACCCGTCGCTATTGCTACCCGCCGCGCGTCCCTACGCCGATCTGCCGGGCGGCCACAGCGAAGGCTACGACGACACCTTCAAACAGGTGTTTCGCCGCTTCTATCGCTCCGTGGAAGATCCCTCCGCGCCCATCGAGTATCCGCAATTCGTGGACGGCCTGCGGCAATTGCAGATCCTCGAAACCGAGCTGGCGAGTTCGGCCGCGCGCTCCTGGATGGACGTGCCCCCGGCGCCGTAGGACAGGCGCATCGGAGACAGGCCAGGAGGCCTGTCCTACTTCACGCTCCCCATCATGGCCATCTTGGCGAACTCTCCGGCGGGCGTGAGTTTGTATTCCCAGTCGCCGATGAGCGTCGGTACCCATTCCGGATCGAAGCACCAAACCATCCAACTGATCCCCTTGCCCCAGATACTTGATGTGAGTAGGGCAGCGGTTACGGCCGCCAGCTAACTTCTCTGCCGCCTGACGCAAGGACTCGCGGCGGAGGCATCGAGCACGCCGGACTGAAAGCCGCCGCACCCTGAAGCCTCCCAACTCCACGAGAGCCCTGCAACGGGATGATACAATCGTCGGTTGCGATATGCGAAGGATCTGGCTGCTGGCGCTCGCGGGCGCGCTGGCGGTGACGCTCTCGTCCTGGGGTAAGAAGAAAAAAGAGGAGCAGACGCAGGTCCTACAGCTTCCTAAAGATCCTCCCAGCGCCCTTACGGTGGAGACGCGCCGCTTGGTATTTCACGTCACGCCGCTTTCGGCCAAAGGACTCCTTTCCCAACAGACGCGCGATGCGCTGAAGTGGCTGCTGCATTCGACCAACGGGGCGGCGGTGGTGAAGCTGCGCGCGTTCGTGGCCGGCAGCGGCGATCTCCGGCGGGTGCGCGAGCTGGTGAGTGAAACCTTCACCGAGCGCCGGCTGGCTCTGCCGGTGCTGAGCGTGGTACAGGTGGGCGCGTTGCCGCTCGAGGCGGCGCAAGTGGTGATGGAAGCCACGGCCGTGGCGAAGAAGGACGTCAACGAGTATGGACTGGTGTACATCTCGGGGCAGGGGGCTTCCTCGGACGGCCCGCTCGATCCGGTGCTGCCGCTGGCGCAGCAATCGCTGGCGCACTTGGCGACGGCCGTGAAGGCGGCGGGTTCCGAGCCGGGCGATGTGGCGCGGGTCACCTGTTTTCTGAGCTCGCTCGACCGGTATGCGGAGGTGCGCCGGCTGGTGGAGTCGAGTTACTCCGGCGCGGCATTGAATCTCGTGCAGGTGCAGCGGGCGCCGGCGCGCGCGGTGGCCGAGTGCGAGGCCGTGGCCAGGCTGCGGTGGAATACGGGTACGGCGATTCACATGCTGAATCCGGAGGGACTGGCGCAATCGCCCCAGCTTTCCCAGATTGCCCTGATCGGCGCGCCGAAGATCATTCTGACCGGCAGCCAGGAGGCTTTCGGATTTCAGGACGCCGACGCGCGCCTGGCCTTCGAGCGCCTGCAGAAATCGCTTTCGCAGGAGGGCGGCTCGCTGCGGGAGGTGGCCTTCACCAGCCTGTATCCGCTGTCGTCGAGGATATCGGAGCAGGTGCGCAAGATTCGCGGGGAGTTCTACAACGGGGCGCGTCCGCCGGCGGGGACCATGCTGCCGTTTCAGGGCCTGCCTTCGATGGACGCGGGATTCGCCCTCGACGTAGTCGCGGTAAAAGAAGACGCAGTCGCGGTCAAAGAATAGGCTGGCATGTTCAAGACTGATGCTCAGACGACGGTCACGTTCGGTGAGATCATGCTGCGGCTGGCGCCGCCCGGGTTCGAACGCTTTCTGCAGTCGCCGCAATTCGTGGCGACCTTTGGGGGCGGCGAGGCCAACGTGGCGGTGGCGCTGGCCACCTTCGGGCTGCCCGCGCGTTATGTGACCCTGCTGCCGCCCAACCATCCCATCGCCGATGCGGTGGTCGGCGAACTGCGGCGGTTCGGCGTGGACACATCGCAGATTGTGCGCGCACGCGGGCGCATGCCCGTCTACTACGTGGAGACGGGCGCCAATCAGCGGGCTTCCAAAGTGGTCTACGACCGCGATTACAGCTCCGTGGCCCTGGCCAAGCCGGGCGATGTCGACTGGGACGCGGCGTTCGAGGGCGCCGGCTGGTTTCATGTGACGGGCATCACGCCGGCCATCAGCGCGACCGCGGCGGACCTGGCGCTCGAGGCGGTGCGCGCGGCGCGCGAGAAGGGCATCACGGTATCCTGCGATCTCAATTACCGCAAGAACTTGTGGAAGTGGGGTAAGCCGTCGAGCGAGGTGATGCGGGAGCTGGTGCGCTTCGTGGACGTGGTCATCGCCAACGAGGAAGATTGCCAGATGGCGCTGTCGATCGCCGCCCCGGTGGACGTCGACGCGGGCAAGCTGGACCCCCAACATTATGCCGCGCTCACCGGCCAGGTGCTGGCGGAGTTTCCCAACCTGAAGACCATCGCGGTGACCCTGCGGGAATCCAGGAGCGCTTCCCACAACGGGTGGTCGGCGTGCCTGAACGACGGCCGGACTTTCCTGGTCAGCCGGCACTACGAGATCACCCACATTGTGGACCGGGTGGGGGGCGGCGACGCGTTTGCGGGCGGGTTGATTTATGGGCTGCAGGCGCTGGAGGGTCCCCAGGAGGCGCTCGAATTCGCGGTAGCCGCGAGTTGTTTGAAGCACTCCATCCCGGGAGATTTCAACCGGTTCAGCGTCGAGGAAGTGCGGCAGTTGCTCACCGGCGGCGGGTCCGGGCGGGTCCAGCGGTAGGGCCGAAATAGAAGCCAGAAGCCAGGAGGAGCCAGAAGCCAGAAGCCGGAATTCTGTCTCCTCCTGACTCCTGGCTTCTGACTCCTTCTTCAGCCTGCTAGAATAGAGAGCAACGGTAATCTTCTATGGTGGCACGCATTCCTTTGGCGCTGGCGCTTGTCTCGCTGGTGTTGGCTCAATCCGACAAGCCGTCCAGGCCCATCAAGGTCCAGGTGAACGAGGTGATCGTGCCGGTGACCGTCACCGACTATAAGGGACGCTTCGTCTCCAATCTGGAGGCCAAGGACTTCAAGATCTACGATCAAGACAAGGAGCAGCGCATCGAGTTCTTCAGCCACGACCGCAATCAGCCGGTGGTGGTGGGGTTCCTGATCGATCTGAGCAACGACAGCCGGGTTCACTGGAAGAATTATCAGGAAGCGGCCATCGACCTGGTGCTCCATATACTGCCGGGAGATAAGAAGTTCAGCGGCTATCTCATTTCATTCGCCAACGAGCCGGAGTTGCAGGTCAACACCACCACGGAGGCGGACACGATGGTCGAGAAGCTGCGCAAGATGAAGCCGGGCGGCGGCTCGTCCTTGTACGACGCGATCTACATGGCCTGCAGGCACCGGCAGGTGGTGGAGGGCGAGCCCTATGATCCGCGGCGGGTGCTGATCGTGATCGGCGACGGACACGATAATGCGAGTAAGAAGAGCCTGGACGAAGTGATCGAGATCGCCCAGCGCAGCCTGGTGACCATCTACGGGATGAGCACGGTGTCGTTCGGGTTCACCAACGAAGGCGACCAAAATCTGCAGCGGCTGACCAGCGAAACCGGCGGCCATGTGGAATACCCGCTGAACAATCTGTATTCCGACGTGGATGGTTACCTTTCGCATCCTTCCGACGACGGCAATTACGCGCTGACGGTGGGTACGGGCTTATATGCTTCGGAGGTTTCCGCCGGGATCTTCCGCGCGATTGCGGCCATCGTGGGCGAGGTGACCACGCAGTACATTCTGCGCTACGTGCCGGACACGGGAGGCGCGGATTCCAAACAGTTCCGCAATATCAAGGTTGTGGTGCAGGATTTGCCGACCGTGAAGGTCCGGTTCCGGAAGGGGTATTATCCGTTTGCGCCCTAAACCGCCGATGAACGCTTTTTTTGAGACTCGCGTAAGTTTGGACGATAAGGTATTGTATGGCCCCAGTCATTCCGATTAGCGCGCGTCGCCAGGGCGAGTATGTCCTGTTGCAGCTTGCGCTGCCGGAGCAGCCGGTGCACGACGTGGGAGTGCTGCTGGTGGATGCGGACCCGGATTCCGGACGCCACGCTTTGCGGCTGCGCGCGCACTGGGAGGATTTGGCCGGCCCGGAAGACGCGGCATATCTGGCAGCCCTCGAGCGGGATTTCCATGATAAGATCGCCGAGATCGGGGAGATGGGGGCCCGGCGATTGCTTGAGTCGTGGGAGGACTCCCTTTCGCACGTGTTGCGCGTCTCGGAGCGGGAAGCCGTACCGGTGGATTCGTTTTCGCGGGTGGCGGACCGGATTTTCGAACGCCACGTGGACAAGTTGACGGTCCAGCGGTTTCGGACGCACCTGCCGCTGTACACCTTGCGCGCGGCGGCGGGCAAGTTCGGCGCCGACGAACAAGTGGAAGCCGAGGAAGAAGATTGGGTGCGCGCGCCGGAGGGCTTGCGCTTGGCCGAAGGGATGTTTGTGGCCCACGTGGAGGGGCGCTCCATGGAGCCGCGCATCCCGGACGGCAGCCTGAATATCTTCCGCGGGCCGGTGGTGGGTTCGCGCCAGGGCAAGATCGTGCTGGTGGAGCTGATCGGTGTGCATGAGAGGTTCACCGTCAAACGGTACACCAGCCGGAAATCGTCCGCCAGTGAAGACGAATGGCGCCACGAACGCGTCCGGTTGGAGCCGCTCAACCCCGATTACGAAGCCTTCGACCTGACGCCGGATCAGATCAAGTACGTCATCGCCGAGTGGATTCAAACGCTGGAATGATACGGGTTCCGGCTCGCTCCTTCGCCTCCAAACTCCTGCGCTGGTACGGCGCCCAACATCGCGATCTCCCCTGGCGGCGCACCCGCGACCCTTACCGCATCTGGGTTTCCGAGATCATGCTGCAGCAGACCCGCGCGGAGGCCGTGATCCCTTATTACCAGCGGTTCCTGGAGCGCTTTCCCAGCGTGGCGGCGCTGGCAGCCGCTTCCGGGGAAGAGGTCCTGGCGAGCTGGAGCGGCCTGGGCTACTATTCGCGCGCGCGCAACCTGCATAAAGCCGCGCGCCTGATGCAAGGCGTTTTTCCCAGCGGCTACCAGGCGATACGGGAGCTGCCGGGCGTGGGCGATTACACGGCCGCCGCGATTTCGAGCATCGCCTTCGGGCTGCCGTACGCCGTGCTGGATGGAAACGTCATGCGCGTGGTGGCGCGGGTGACCAACGATCCGGCCGATATCGGCGCCAGCCGCACGCGCGCGCGGTTTCGCGAGTTGGCGCAGAATCATCTGGATGGGCTTCGCCGCGGGCAGGCGGGCGCGTTCAATCAGGCGATGATGGAACTGGGCGCCACCGTGTGTCTGCCGCGCGCCCCGCGCTGCGGGATCTGTCCGCTGGCGGCGGTGTGCGAAGCCCGCCGCGCGGGGCGCCAGCAGCAGTTGCCGGTGAAGCCGCGGAAGGCGCAGCCGGTGAAGATTGCCATGGCGGTCGCCGTCGTCGAACGGCGCGGACGCCTTCTGCTGTGGCAGAGGGCCGCGGATTCGCGGCGGCTGGCCGGCTTCTGGGAGTTGCCTTCACCCGAACAATTGCCGGAGTTACACGCGATGCGGGAGATCGGCACATTTCGCCACACGATTACGCATCACCACTATCGGGTGACGGTGCGAGCGGGCCGCCTCGCGCCGAGGGCGCGCGCGGCACGGCCCCTGCGCTGGACTCCCATCGCTACTCTGCCCTCATTGCCCCTCAGCACGACGGCCAGGAAGGCGTTGCGCTTGGCTGGGATCCACCCTATTTGTGGGGCAGACCTCCAGGTCTGTCAGGATGGGCTTGCAGCCCACGAATCGTGATGAAAACCCTGTGGGGCAGGCCCTCGGCCTGCGGCGGCCTCCCAGGCCGCCCGGCTGCGCTTTCAACAGGTTGCAGTGAGTTTTCGACCGTGCGCGGGTCCTCCAGGACCCGCTCCTTTGGCACACACAGGCCGACCTGGACGCCGGCCGCAGGACTATATGGAGTCCTGCCCCACGTCACAACTGGGGGTGCAGGTGCAGCGTCTTGCCAGCCACGACGTAGACTTGCTCAACGAACTTCGTGACTCCCAATTCCCGAATCTCAATGTTGTAACTGCCGGGACGCAGGTGCATCGACTTAGTCTGGTGCGTCGTGCCCGCGAAGGCGCCATCTATCAACACTTCGGCGTTCTTCACTTTGGTGTCCAGCTTAACTTGACCCGCGGCGGGATAGCCGTAGCCGTAGTAAGCCGGACCCCAATAGGGTCCCCAATACCCGCGGATAGCGGCCGAAGCGCTCATCGGCGCCAGTGTCATCAGCGCAACCGTCAGAATCAACAATCCTTTTTTCATGTGCCACCTCCGCCATGGTTAGGGCAATCATCGTGCCATAAGGCAAGTCTTTCGATGTCAGTCCATTTGCGAAATGTCAGTTGGCCGCAAGTCACCAAACTGGCCGGACTCAGCCACCGCCCTGTGTGCTAGGATCACGCTTGACCCCCTATCTCGAAATTGGCGGCGATTATCGCGAGGTGGTTCCCGGCATACACATGCTGGAGTTGCCGCTCCCCTTCTCCCTGGGCATCGTGAACGTCTACCTGGTTCGTCTGGAATCGGGCTGGCTGCTGATCGATACCGGCATGCAAACCGAGGCCTGCTTCGACGCGTTAGCCCGCGCGCTCGAAGGCCTGTCGGTCGACTGGCGCGATATTCGCCACATCCTGCTCACCCACATTCACCCGGACCACATGGGCCTGGCCTCCAAGCTCATCGCACTGACCGGCGCGCCTCTCGACGTGCATAGGGCGGACAACGAGTTGCTGGTCCACCTCACGGACACGGATCTCCATCGCGACTGGCAACAGGAAATCCTGACCACGGCCGGCGTCTCGCCCGAGATGCGCGCGCTGGTGCATTCCTCCATGTTTGAGATCCAGCAAAGCTTCGAGCGGCTGACGCCCGACCGCCTGCTCTCCGGCGGCGAGACCATCGCCACGGCGCACGGCGCGCTGGAAGTCCTCTGGACGCCGGGCCACTCGCCCGGCCACGTCTGCCTTTACGACCGGGAGCGGCGCGTGCTGATTTCCGGCGATCATATCCTGCAGCACATCTCCCCCAACATCGGATGGCAGCCCGGCCGCGACGCCTTGGGTGAATTCCTTTCCTCGCTCGATCGCATCGCCGCGCTGGATGTGGACCTGATCCTGCCTTCACACGGCGCGCCCTTTACCGGCCATCGCGAGTGGGTGCGCAAGACGCACGAACACCATGCCGAACGCTGCGCGCGTATCATGGCCCTGTTGGACGGCGGCGCCACCACGGCCCACCAGATCGCCGAGCGGCTGTGGAACCGCCACCTTTCGCCTTTCCATTACCGGTTTGCGATCTTCGAAGTGATGGCGCACCTGGAGTACCTGGAGCGCCGCGAAGTCCTGCGTGCCGACCGGTCGGGCGGCGTGTATCATTGGACGCGGGGCGCCGGTTAACATATCGCCGCGCCGGCGCGTCCTGAGGGTGGAAGGCAAGTGAGTGCCTCGCCGGTTGTTTCGATCTCCGATGACGCCGAACTGGCGCGCGCGGCCCGCCACGGCAGCCGCGCTGCGTTTGGCCGGCTTTACGACCGGTACGCCCGCATGGTGCACGGCATCCTGCTGGTGCGCGTGCCGCACGGCGAGGTGGACGACCTGGTGCAGGACGTGTTCCTCTCTGCGCTGCGGCAGCTTTCCGCTCTGCGCGACGACGGCGCTTTCGGCGGCTGGCTGGCCATGATCGCCCGCAACCGCGCGCACGATTATCACCGCCGCGCGCGCGAATGGACCGAACTGCCGGACGAGATGCCGGCCGCCGATCGGCATACGCCCGAGGCGCTGGCTGCGCTCGAAGCCATCCGCGCGCTGCCGGACACTTATCGCGAGACGCTGATGCTGCGCCTGGTGGAAGGCATGACCGGGGAGGAAATCGCCGCACGCACCGGCATGACGCCGGCTTCGGTGCGCGTGAATCTGCATCGAGGCATGAAGCAGCTCCGGCAGAAACTGGATTGTGAGGGACGCGCATGAGGAACGATTACCTTTGGGACGGCTCGGGCGAGCCGGACCCCGAGGTGCAGCGGCTCGAGCGCCTTCTGAGCGAGTTTCGTTCCAGCCGCCCGGCGCCCGAACTGCCTGCCGGGAACCGGCGCACGCAGCCGCGGTTGCGTTGGAGCGCCATCGCCGCAGCTGTCGCTCTGGTGGCTGCGGGAGCGTGGCTGGTCTCCGGCGGGGCACCCGAGGGCTGGCAAGTGGCGCGCGCGGGCGCTGGGCCCAGCCGCCTGGCCGTCGGGCAAACCCTCGAAACCGGCGCGGGCGGTCATGTCACCGTGAACGTCGGCAATATCGGCATCGTCGAGGTGGAGGCCAACAGCCGCCTGCGCCTGGAGCGCGCCCGCACGAACGAGCAGCGCATGTCGCTCGAGCATGGCTTGATCCACGCCTTTATCTGGGCGCCGCCGCGCTCCTTCGTGGTGGACACGCCCTCGGCCGTAGCCACCGATCTGGGCTGCTTCTACACGCTCGAAGTGGACAAAGATGGCGGCGGGCTGGTGAGCGTTCTGGGCGGCTGGGTCAGCTTCGAGCATGGCGGGCGCGAGTCGTTTATTCCCGCGGGCGCGGCCTGCCGGTCGCATCCGGATCATGGCCTTGGCACGCCCTATCGCGAGCAAGCATCGCCCGTGTTCCGCCAGGCGCTCCAGGATTTCGATTTCGCCCATGGCGGCGATCGCGCGCTGGCCATCGTACTGACAGAGGCCACTAAAGACGACGCCTTCACGCTATGGCATCTGCTCACGCGCTGCCAGCCGGCACAGGAGCCGCGCATCTACAATACGCTGGCGGCGCTGGTCCCGCCGCCGGCAGGCGTGACGCGCGAAGGTATCCTGCGCGGCGACCGCCAGATGCTGGACCGCTGGTGGGACCAGCTCGGGCTAGGCGACACCGGGTGGTGGCGGCATCTGCAAGGCAAGTGGCAGTAGCCGGTCACTCATAATAGCTTGGATTCACCACGATCGTGAGGTTGCCGGTGTTGCCGTTGATGGTGATTGTCCCCGAGGCGAAGTCGCCGCCGGCCGCGTTGGCCGCCACGCCCGACGGATAGACGAAGTTCAACTGGTAAATGACCTCGCCGGGCGCGGCGCCGCAATAAGTGACTCGGGCACTCATGCCGCCGAGGGTGAGGGCGCATGGGTTCACCGTCCACGGCAGCGGCGATACAGGCGCCGGTGTGCCATCGGTGAGCGGGGGATTCGTAGGGCCGAAACCATTGCCCCATAGCGTGCAATACGCGCCGGGCTGTGGCGCACCGTTCGGGCAGGTGAGGATCGCTACCCCGACGCCATAGTAAGGGCCCGGTACTTGGGAATAGATCCCGAATGTCGACGGAGCGGCGCTCGCCAGGGTGATGGGAACCGCATTGCTCAGCACGCCGTTGAGCATCACTTCGACGTTCAGCGGTGTGCCCACCAGGCTATCCCATGGCACCGCGAAGTTGATCTGTCCCGGCGACAGGTAGAGGAGCGGAGAGGCCGCGCCGTTCACGAATACCTGAACGCCGGAAGCGTTTTCCGAGAACGCGCCGGTGGAATAGTCGAACGTCGCGCTGTTCGTGGTGGCCGCCAGAGTTCCGTAGATGCTTGCCAGGCTGCCGGGGGCCAACGCGAGCGCGCCGGTTGCCGCATCCCCAATGCCGCCGGTGTTGATCACGGGTCCGGCCGTGTTGGCGGCCTGGTAGACGCGCACGTAATCGACGAGCATATCCTGGTTGGGGAAAGGCGCATTGGGATCGGGAGTGCCTAGGAAGGTGGTGGGGCCGCCGATGGCCAGGTTCAGCAGGATGAAGAAGGGAGCGTTGAAAACCCATTGGTCGCCAGCCGGTATCGAAGCAGATGTCACCGTATGGTACTCCACGCCGTCGACGAACCATTGGATCGAGTTCTGCGACCACTCGATGGCGTAGACGTGATAGTTGTCGTAGACGGTTTCGCCGGAGGGGAGCGTGGCGGCGGCCGTGAGGCCATTGCCGCCGGAATAGCCGGGACCATGCGCGGTGCCGTTATTGATGGAGGCGTTGTTGTTGAAGGTCCCGAAGTTCTCCATGATGTCGACTTCGCCGCATGTGGGCCACGAGACCGTGGCGATGTCTTCGCCCAGCATCCAGAAGGCGGGCCAGACACCCTGGCCGAAGGGAAGCTTGATGCGGGCCTCGATCCGGCCGTATTGCCAGCGCAGATCGGTGGTTTGCGTGGAGGCTCCCGGCGCGCCGGTCTGCAGGCGGGCCGAGGTGTAATTGCCGCTGGCATCGCGGATGGCGCGAATCACCAGATTGCCTTGGCCGTCCTGAAAGACGTTGTTCGGCGAGTTGGTGTAGGTCTCCGCTTCACCATTGCCCCAGCCACCCCCGCCCAGGTCGTAGTTCCACTTCGTAGCGTCCGGCTGCGAGCCGGCGGGCCCGTTGAACTCGTCGCTCCAAAGGAGCTTCCAGGAGGTCTGCGCCGAGGCAGAAGCTGCGGCGAACAGAACCGCGGATGCAATCACTATCACGGTGCGCATACGTATATATTAATCTTTTGATCCGGAACTCTCTATGAGAACATTCATTCCCGTCATGGCGCTGGCTTGCGCGACGCTTCACGCGCAGCCCGCCGCCCCACTGCTGCTGCGCGAGCATTGGGCTATCCAATCGTCGGCGCTGGTCCAAGATGCGGGCGACGTCATCTCCAAGCCCGGCTACAAGACGCCGGGGTGGTACCCAGCCACGATGCCATCCACCGTGCTCGCCGCGCTCGTCAAGGACCGCGTGTATCCGGACCCCGGTTTCGGCATGAACCTGCGCGCCTTCGCCGGCACGAGCTATCCGATCGGGATGAACTTCTCCAATGTCCACATGCCGCCGGACAGCCCCTACCGGGTTCCCTGGTGGTTTCGCACGGAGTTTCAGGCGCCCGCCGAGCACAAGGGCAAGACGCTTTGGCTGCGCTTCGACGGCATCAACTATCGCGCCAATGTTTGGCTGAACGGCAAGCGCATCGCGGATTCCGGCAGCATGGCCGGGGCCTGGCGCCTGTTCGAATACAACGTGACGGAAGCCATCCGGCCGGGCGCTGCCAATGCACTGGCGGTGGAAGTGTATGCGCCGCTGCCCGACGATCTGGCCATCACTTTCGTTGATTGGAATCCGGGAATGCCGGACAAGGACATGGGCCTCTGGCGCGACGTGCAGTTGGACGCCACCGGGCCCGTGGCCGTCCGCTTCCCGCAGGCGATCACGCATCTGAACCTGCCCGCGAACGACAAGGCCGAGGTGACGGTCAGTGCGGAAGTAGTGAACGGGACGAAGCACGCGGTGAGCGGCACGCTGAAGGGCGAGATCGAAGGGATCGCCTTCGCGCAGGAGGTGCGCCTGGCGGCGAACGAAACCAAAGTGGTGAAGTTCACGCCCGACAAATTCGCGCAGCTCTCGATCGACAATCCGCGCTTGTGGTGGCCCGTGCAGGTGGGGACGCCGAACCTCTACACGCTGAAGCTGCAGTTTGAAATCGGCGGCGCGGTGTCCGACGAGAGCGCCACGCGATTCGGCATTCGCGAGGTGACCTCCATCCTCGACGAGCAGAATCACCGGGTGTTCCGCATCAATGGCAAGAACATCCTGATCCGCGGGGCGGGCTACACGTTCGATATGATGCTGCGAACCTCGCCGGAGAAACAGGAAGCCGAGCTGAAGTATGTGCGCGACATGAACCTGAACACCGTGCGGATGGAGGGCAAGCTCGAAGACGATCACTTCTTCGATCTGACCGATCAGATGGGTATCCTGGTGACGGCCGGCTGGTGCTGCTGCGATCACTGGGAGAAGTGGGCCAACTGGAAGGACGAGGATCATTCCATCGCGGCGGCATCGTTGCGCGACCAGATCCGCCGGCTGCGCGGCCACCCGTCGGTCTTCAACTGGATGAACGGCAGCGACAACCCGCCAGTTGCCGAGGTGGAGAAGAAGTACATCGATATCGTGAAGGAACTGGACTGGCCGAATCCGTTCGAGTCGTCGGCCACCGAGAAACCGACCGACGTGAGCGGAAAGACGGGCGTAAAGATGACCGGGCCGTACGATTGGGTTCCGCCCAATTACTGGCTGCTGGATAAGACGCGCGGCGGCGCGCACGGCTTCAATTCGGAGACCGGTCCGGGGCCGGCGATTCCGCCCATCGAGAGCCTGCGCAAGATGCTGCCCGAGGATCGCCTGTGGCCGGTCAACACATGGTGGGACTACCATGCCGGCGGTGGCGCATTCAAGGACTTAAAGGTCTATACCACGGCGCAGAACGCGCGCTACGGACCGTCGGGCGGCGTGGAGGAATTCGCGCGCAAGGCGCAGGTAATGGCTTACGAAGGGCATCGCGCCATGTTCGAGGCTTTCGGACGCAATAAGTACACTTCCACGGGCGTAGTTCAGTGGATGCTGAACAACGCGTGGCCGTCGATGATCTGGCATTTGTATGACTGGTATCTGCGGCCAGGCGGCTCCTACTTCGGCGCCAAGAAAGCCAACGAACCGCTGCACATTCAATATAGTTACGACGATGCGTCGGTGGTGGTGGTGAATTCTTTCTATCGGGCTTATCCGGGCATGAAGGCGCGCGCCTGGGTCTATAACATCGATATGAGCGAGAAGTTCGCCAAGGACGCCGCGCTGGATGTGGCCGAGGACAGCTCCACGCGCGTATTTACGATACCAGCGCTCGATGGCCTATCTTCCACTTACTTCGTGCGGCTGGCTTTGGAAGACGCTTCCGGCAAGACGGTGAGCACGAACTTCTACTGGCTTTCGACCAAGCCGGACGATCTCGATTGGGACCAGTCCACATGGTTCTATACGCCGGAGAAGAGCTACGCCGACTACACTGCGCTGAACGGCCTGCCGCCGGTGGAGCTGAAGTATTCGGCCGAGTCCGAAGTGAAGGGCGACGACGGTATCACGCGCGTCACGGTAGAGAATCCGTCGGGCAACCTGGCGTTCGCGGTTCACTTGATGGTGAAGACGGTGAAGCACGACGAAGAGGATGGGCGGGAGGAAGCCGAAATACTGCCGGTGCTTTGGGAAGATAACTACTTCCCGCTGCTGCCCGGCGAGAAGCGGACCGTGGCGGCTACTTACAAGGCGGCGTATGGGGGTAAGAGGCCGCCGGCCGTGCAGGTGGAAGGGTGGAATGTGAAGTAGTGTGGGGCAGGACTCCAGTCCTGCAGCCGGCGTCCACGCCGGCCCGAGCGGGTCCTGGAGGACCCGCGCACGGTCGAAAACCCACCGCGACCTCGTGCATCGTCCGGAGAGATCCTTATGATATTCGGCTGCCCTGTGGCGCACGCTTCAGCGTGCAGCGGCGAACTTAAGTTCGCCGTGGACGGTCCAGAGCCTCGCGCGTGGCGCGGAACTGTCGGCTGAAGCCGACAGCGGCACGCTGAAGCGTGCGCCACAGGGGGTCCGGGTTTTCCATCCTGGCAGACCTGGAGGTCTGCCTCACAACAGTTTCAGCGCACTGCTGATTCCACCGGGACGCCGCGTTGTTCCAGCGGCACGACGTTGCGGGCTTCGTAGCCCGTATAGATCTGCCGCGGACGGGCGATCTTCTGCTCCGGGTCCTCCAGCATTTCCTGCCATTGCGCCAGCCAGCCGACGGTGCGTGGAATGGCGAACAGCACCGTGAACATCTCCGGATGGAAGCCCATGGCCTGATACATGATGCCGGAGTAGAAGTCTACATTGGGATAGAGCTTGCGCTTGATGAAGTAGTCATCTTCAAGCGCGATGCGCTCGAGTTCGAGCGCGATTTCGAGCTTCGGATTGTTGCCGGTGACTTCGAAGACTTTGCCGGCGGCCCACTTAATAATGCGGGCGCGCGGATCGTAGTTCTTGTAGACACGGTGCCCGAAGCCCATCAACTTACCTTTGCCGGCCTTGACGCTTTCGACATAAGCGGGCACGCGGTCTTTGGATCCGATTTCATCGAGCATGCGGAGTACTTCTTCGTTCGCGCCGCCATGCAGCGGACCCGATAGCGCAGCCGCGGCAGCCGCGGTGGCCACAAACGGATCGGCCTGCGAGCTGCCCACCGCGCGCATCACGTTGGTGCTGCAGTTTTGTTCATGGTCGGCGTGCAAAATGAACAGGATGTCCAGGGCGCGCGCCAGGACCGGGTTGGCCTGGTACTTCGGCTCAACCATCTTCCACAGCATGTTCATGAAGTTCTCGGCGTAACTGAGATCGTTGTCGGGATAGATGTACGGAAAGCCCAGGCTGTGGCGGTAAGTGTAGGCCGCGATGGTGGGAACCTTTCCGATAAGTCTGCGGATTTGCAGCCAGCGGACCTCCGGGTCAAGCACGTGACGGGACTCCGGGTACACGGTGGAGAGCGCCGCCACCGTGCTGATGAACATGCCCATGGGATGAGCGTTGTAGCGGAAGCCTTCCAGGAATTTCTTGGTGGTCTCGTGAAGCATGGTGTGGCTGGTGATGCTCTCCACCCATTGCTTGAGCTCCGGCGCGGTGGGCAGCTCGCCGTTGAGAAGGAGGTAGGCGACCTCCAGGAATGTGCAATTCTCGGCCAACTGCTCGACGGGATATCCGCGATACCGGAGGATACCCTTGTCGCCGTCGATGAAGGTGATGGCGCTTTGGCAAGACGCCGTGTTCAAGAAGGCCGGATCGTAAGTCATCACGCCGAAGTCTTCGGGTCCGGTCTTGATCTGGCGCAAATCCATGGCCCGGATGGCGCCTTTATAAAAGGGAAGATCGTAGGCGGCGCCGGTGCGCCGGTCCACAATGTTAAGGACTTCTTTGTCCATTTGTCGTCTCCTTGCGCGGCGGGTACCGCGCGGAAGGTCCATATATAGGATACTGCAATGCAGCTTGGATGGGGGTGCTGGGCCGTGCAACCCAGCTCAGGCGGGCCGCCCTGGCGCGCAGGCCAGCGCCGTGCGCCGTGAATGATGTTCGATATTTCCGGCAGCACCCGGTACACGATCACAAATGGCAGGGGCGGCAACGACAATTCGCGAGTGCCTTCCACCCGGCCGCTACGCGCTGTGCTGCGGCAGGGTTATCCAGACGGATGTGGGCAACGATGCGCGCAAGGTCTTCAGCGGATTCCGGCGACTAGCGAACCCGCATTCTAAGAGCGGAGCGTCTTCTCCATCCGCGCGCCCACTTCCTCGTGGGTAAGGAACTCGCCTCGACCCAGTTGTTCGAGGCCCTTCTTCACCTGTTGCCGAAACCAGGAGTCACGGTCGAAGTGCTGCTCCACAAGCTGCTGAACATAGGCGTTGAATCTTCGCCTCATCCTCGGGTGTGAAATGGACTTCCACCCGGCCGATTAGGGTAACAAATCCTCACTTTGCCGGCAGCGGCCGCATCATCAGATTCCGGAACTCCACCACGCTTCCTTTATTGTGCTGCTGCAGTGCCAGGAGTCCCTTCCGATAGGTGTTCTTCTCGTCCACGTAATCCACGACCACCTTATCGTTCACCTTGATAATGATGTGATTGCCGTTGGCGATGACCTGCTGCGTCCACCAGGTGTCGTCCGGGATGAGCTGCTCCTTGATGTCGGCGAAGCGGTACAGGCTGCCCGTGCGCCGCCAGTCGGAATGCGTGTTGTTCACCTGCGCCTCGTAACCGGCCGGCCACTCGGGTCCAAACTTCGCGCGGAAATACATGCCGGAATTGCCGCCATGGTTGATCTTGACTTCGGCTTTGAACTCGCAGTTCTCGCACTCGTGCAGCATGTAGAACAGATGGCTGCGCTCGCCATCGCCCACGATCTTGCCGTCCTTCACGGACCAGCTCTCGGGATTGTCACCCGCTTTCCAGCCATCCAGCGTTTTGCCGTCGAACATGGCGATCCATCCGCCGCCTTCATCCGCCGCTAACAAACAGGGCGCGGCCAACAAACAGCCCGCCGCCAACAGACCGGCTGCCAACAGCCGCATTTCGAATCTCTGCAACCTCATGCGTGAGACCTCCCTTTCGCGGCCATTTTACTACACCGCCCTGCTATCCTGAACACTGATGTACCTGAAAATCCTGGCACACCCGGTCTTCGTCAACCTGAACTTCCACATGCCCATGATCGTGGATCTGTCGCATCCGCTCATCATACTGCAAGGCGAAAACGGTTCGGGCAAATCCACGCTGCTGCATTCGATCTGCTACGCGCTGCGCGGCCAGCAGGTGGACGGCTACATCTACCGCCTGGATACCGGCCAGGTGAAGCTCGGCGAGATCTACCTGTTCGACGCGGAGGCGCACAATCCGCGCACGAATCCGGAGTTCTTCAAGGAGGACCCACGCCTGCAGGAGTTTCTGAGCATGGCCAGCCACGGGCAGGTGATGCTGAGCATGTTCCGCGAGAACTTTCCCAGTTTGCCGGATGGCACCGTGCTGTTGCTGGATGAGCCGGAGATGGCGCTTTCGGTCTCGAACCAGCGGCGCATTCTGAAAATGCTGCTCGAGCTGGTGGACCAAAAGAAATTCCGCGTGATTTGCGCCACGCACTCGCCGGTGCTGATCGAAGCGGCCGAGACCTACACGATCAACCTCGACAACCACATCAACAAGAACGTGCTGGCGACGGATCTGGGCGTCCAGGGCGCCAGCACCATTCAGTAGATTTACTTTCAAGCGCCCTGTCGATTTTGACCGTGTCCAATCGTTATGATGGCGGAGGAGAAACATTATGGCAAACGCCTTCGTACACGTGGAATTGAACACGACCGATGTGGATAAAGCGAAAGCCTTCTACGGAAAGCTTTTCGAATGGACGCTGGAGGATGTCCCGATGGGGGCCGGCGCCTACACGATGATCAAAGTCGGAAAAGGAACGGGCGGAGGAATGCTGAAGCACCCCGTGCCCGGCGCACCTTCGGCATGGCTCGCTTATGTGGAAGTCGCCGACATCGCGGCGGCCACGCAGAAGGCCCGTTCCCTGGGCGCGACGATCATGCAGGATGTCACCGAGGTCATGGGTATGGGTTGGCTGAGCATCCTCATCGACCCGACGGGCGCCGCGCTGGGCCTGTGGCAGACCAAGGGATAGGGTAAAGACTCGGCGCGCAACTACTCCTGGATCTCGTCGCCCGGAACAGGCGGTTTCCCTTTGCCGGCGCGGTTGAGGATTCGCATGGCTTGGGGAATGTCGGCGCGGCTTGAACGCAGGCGAAAGTACTCTTCCGTGCGCAAAGCCGACAGCTTTTCGGCGACCGCCACGTTGATGAACTGATTGAGCGCGACCCCTTCGCTTTCTGAAACGCGCCGGGCCTCATCGAGCAGCGACGGCTGCAGCCGAAGCGCGACGTTACTTTTCCCCATATGGACGTCCAACCTCCTTCCACGCCTCTGGCGGCGTCACCACGAGGATCCCGAACGCCTTCGCCGCCGATTTAAGATGATGCAAATTGAAAGTCACAATTCGATCCGCAGCGGCCATTTCACGGCTGTCTCCAAAACCATCTCGTCCGCCGGATCCTCCAGTCGCGGCCGCCAGAGGAATCGCAAGTGCACCGGCTCGGCGACCCTAGTCAAGGCGTCCAAGATAGCGTTCGCTTCCGCGATCGACAGACCGGTAGCCTCCAATTGATGCGGCCTGGTCAATACAGATTCGTATTCGAGCGGCAAACGCACGGAGACAATCGCCTGGATCTCGCCCCTCAGCGCGCTCAACAATACCTGCGGGAGTGCCACGGCCGCTCCTGCGGGCCGCGACCAACACGTTGGTATCGAGCACGCACCGCAAAAGCGCCTCGGGAAAATGATATCACGTGCAATATCTCCTGTGCACATCGGCGTTGCCCTCGGCGGCATTCCGACCGGTCACCCTCGCGGATAGCAGCCCAGAACCTTCAGCACGTCGGCCAACTCTCGAAGGTGGCCGAGGGCGTTCTGGGCTGCGGGTGCATCCACGCGGCCCAGAAAGTCCAAATAGAAGAGATACTCCCACGGTTTGCCGCGCAGCGGCCGGGATTCGATTTTGGTGAGATTCAGATCCCGGAGTGCGAAAGCACTGAGGCAACGGAACAAAGCGCCGGGGATGTTGCGCGTGGAGAACACCAGCGAGGTTTTCCATTGCGCATTTGGCGGTACCTTGGATGGATATTTGCGCGTATAGCCCAGTGTCCTGAGGAGGAAGAAGCGGGTAAAATTCCGGCGATCGTCCTCAATCGAGCGCCGCAGGATGCGCGCGCCGTAGATCTCGGCGGCGACCGCGGAAGCGATGGCGCCGGCCTCGCTAAGTCCTTCTTCCATAATCATTTTGGCGCTGCCGGCGGTGTCGTAGTAGGTCACCCGCTCGATGCGCGGGTGGCGTGCGAAGAAATCCAGGCACTGGTTCAGAGCAACCGGATGCGAGTACACGCGCCGGATGCGGGAGAACGGTACGCCCGGGGGCGCCATCAGGTTGTGGACGATGCGCACGTTGGTTTCGGCCACGATGGGAAACTCGTAACGCTGGAGGTGATCGTAGTTCTCGTGTACGGAACCGGCCAGGGTATTTTCAATCGGAATTACCGCGCCCGCGGCGGCGCCCTCCTGCAGGCTGCGGAAAACATCTTCGAAGCGCGGGCAGGGGAGCACGTCGATTCCGGCGCCCAGCAGCTTGCGGGCGGCTTCCTCGCTGAATGCGCCGCGTTCGCCCTGGAATGCGATGAGCTGGGTGGGGGCGCGGCGGGTCATCGCGCGGGGCCATCCCACCGGCGCACTTGCGCATCCGGTACGCCCATCAGGTCCAGCACGCGGTCCACGCCGTGATCCACCAGATCGAGAACGGTTTGCGGGCGATTGTAGAATCCCGGAATGGGCGGCGCGATAATGGCCCCCATTTCGGTGAGCGCGACCATGGTCCGCAAGTGGCCCAGGTGGAAAGGCGTTTCGCGCACCATGAGCACCAGCTTGCGGCGTTCCTTGAGGGCCACGTCGGCGGCTCGCAGCAGCACATTGGAGGTGACGCCTGTGGCGATGGCGGACATGGTCTGGATGGAGCAGGGCGCCACCACCATGGCATCCACCGGAAACGAGCCGCTGGCCAGGCGGCAGGAGATATCCTCAATAGAATAAGAGTAATGGACCTTTTTCTTAAGGTCCGCAGCGTGGCTTCCGGTTTCCAGGAACAAAGTCTTTTCGCCCGCGCGGGTGAGCACCAGGTGGGTTTCCACGGCCGGATTCTGGCGCAGCCGCTCCAGCAGCCGCACGCCGTAGATGGCGCCGCTGGCGCCCGAGATTCCCACCACAATTTTCAAAATTGGCCTCTCGCGCCGAGCTCTGTTCCGAATTCAGAACAAAATCGGCTACATTTGCCTTGCCTGGGAGCCCGCGCCCGGATATAATCGCAAGCGGTATATCGGGGTATCGCCCCGGTACCCGGCGGTGTCGATCGGGCATCGGCCAAGCCACGGTACCCAGACCGAGTATTATAGTCGGGATCATAACGGTCATAAAAGATGGAGAACGCCGGACAGAGGCTCAAGCGGGCGCGCGAGCGGCTCAACCTGCGCTATCGCGATGTGGAACAAGCCAGCCTCCGGATCGCCGAGCTGCGCCAGAACGACGAGTTTCTCATCGCGCTCAGCCGCCTATCCGATATTGAGAACAAAGGCACCGTTCCCACCATCTACCGCCTGTATTCGCTGTGCGCCATTTACCGGCTGGACATGGCGGAGGTTCTGGAGTGGTACGGAGTGGATCTGGCGGTGCTGCCCGCGGACGCCGCCGCCCTCCCGCTGGAGAGCACGCACCTGCTCGGTTTTGGGCCCGGCATACACGGCGAGGTTCAGGTGCCTCTGGCGATCGACCCGGGGGTAGATCTAAGCAAAACCACCTATTTGAGCCGCGCCATCCGCCGTTGGGGCAAACTCCCGCTCTCCTTGTTGAATGCGGTGGATCTGAAGCATCATCGCTATGCGTTCGTCGGCACGGAGGATTGGTCCATGTACCCGATCCTGCAACCGGGCGCTCTGGTACTGATCGATGAGAGCCGTCGCAAGATCGTCAACGCCGGCTGGAACAACGAGTTCGAGCGCCCCATCTACTTTCTGGAGCATCGCGGTGGCTGCGTGGTCGGCTGGTGCACATTGGACGGCAGCCAGTTGGTCTTACAGCCGCATCCGGCCTCGCAATGTTTTCCCGTGGTCTATGCGTATCCGTCCGAAATCGACGTGATCGGCCAGGTATCCGGCGTCGCTATGATCCTGGATCAGGGGAAGCGCCGCCGTACTCGCGTTTGAGCAGCGCGAGCAGGGTTTCCAGATCCGCTACGAAGAGCCGCCGCTCGACGTCCTGCGCCGTGGACGGCACCCAGCTTTGGTAAGCGGCAGAGGCCGCCCAATCGGCCAGCATGGCGGCCGGATTCGGGGTTTCGGCCAGATATTCCTGCAGGTCGGCCTTCTGCTGTTCCAGGGTCAGGCATAGCCAATCCTGGAATACCCGCGCGTGGCTCCGGCGCAGCGTCTCCCCGGCTTCCTCATCGCCGACCATTTGCGCCAGGCCCGGGTGTTCGTATACGCCGTTCGTCTGGTTGCGCAGGGAGGAGAGATACAGCACCCGGCCGAAGAGGGTCGGGATGCGGGCCAGTGTGTGACGCCAAAGATCGACGACCGGCTCCCTGGACCGCTCGTCTGGGCCGAATTTTCCAGTACTCATAGAAGGCTCACCAAGCTCAGCCTTGCGGCGACCTGCAAAAGCCAGGTTGTAAGCTCCTTAGATTCCATATTGAAAACGGAAGAACTAGCAGTCCTGGACTGATTATACATCATGGATCTTTTTTTGGTTATCGATGGCTAACCTCTGTTCCGGTTTCGGAAAAGTTTTGCGCGGCACCCCCGTTGCGAATGGCCACCGTATAACTTTATGCATAGTTACTCTAGTTAGCAAGGAGAAAATACCCTATGTTTAAAAAAGTTTTGCTGGCGGTAGTGCTGGCACTTTCGTTCTTCTCGGCGATTGGCATCCAGGCGAGCGCACCACCGCCCGAGTGCCTTCCGTGCCCTTGGGTCAATTAAGGCCACAGTCCGTCGCCCGGTATCGCGGAGTGAATCCGCAAACGCAGATGCTGGCCCTATTTCATCCGGCGTGTTGATAGAATTGGGTTTCGAGGCGTTGCTCCGGAGTCCCAATGGCCCGCATCCTTGATTTGCTCATCGTGGCAGGCACTGCGATATTGGGTGTCCGCCTGTTTGCCGCGGACCTCCATCGCCGATACCGGGTCTTCTTCTTTTACCTGATCTTCGCTACGTTGCGCGCTGGGGTTCTCGCCAGTCTTGGACACAAGAGCGATGCCTACCAGTATGTCTGGGTGCTGACGGAGCCCCTTGAATGGCTCTTTTATGTCTTGGTGGTTCTAGAGATTTATGCCTTAGTCCTGCAGGACTATCGGGGCTTGGCTACGGTTGGCCGCTGGGCTCTGATCGCGGCGGTTGTGGTGGCATTGTTGGCCTCCGGCGTCAGCCTGATGGCGCCGTCCCAATCTCCGCAGAGCCATTTGATGCGTTATTACTACGTGGCTGAGCGGGCGATGTACTTTAGCCTGGCTGTCTTCCTGCTTTCGATTTTGGGTTTCCTGATGCAATACCCTATCACTCTGAGCCGCAACATCATCGTCCACAGTATGGTTTTCTCCGTTTATTTTCTTGGCAATACGGTTCTCTACCTATTGCTCAGCATGCGCGGATACGGGTCCATCCCCGTGGTCACGTATGCGCTCTCCGCTATAACCTTGGCGGCGGTTGGCACTTGGCTGGTGATGTTGAATCCGGCCGGAGAAGTCCGCAAGCTGAGGCTGCGCCCCCACTGGATGCCGGGCCGGGAAGAGGAACTCGTCATCCAGTTGAACAATCTCAACGCCGCGCTCCTCCGCGCTACTCGAAAATAGATCAAAGTAACCATTGCTTTTCCGTGCCAGACAGGGTATTCTCATCGTGGGGAAGAAAGGAGATCATGGATCTCATCCTTTGCCTAGCCGCGTTCGTTTGCCTGGCAGTCGGAGCGGTTTTGGCTTTTCTATTTCGGAGGCTGATAGCGGGACCCAAGTCGCTGCCGGTGTCCGTGGATTGGATTAACGACCTTTCCGTGGCGCGATACCGGCCGATGGAGAGGTTGCTGAGCGAAGAGGATTACCGCTTTTTGGCCAGCCAGCCCGGCTTCGACAAGAGGATGCTGCGACGCATCCGGTCGGAGCGCCGGAGGGTGTTCCGGGGTTATCTGGCTTGTTTGAGCCGCGATTTCAGCTTGGTCGGCGCCGCTTTGCGGCTGATGATGATGTATTCCGCCCAGGACCGTCCGGATCTGGCGGGAATCCTCTATAAGCAGCAGGCGTTGTTTGCTTTCGGGATGCTGGCCGTACAATGGCGTCTGGTTCTGCACGCTTGCGGTTTGGGAACGGTGGATGTTCGCGGCTTGGTCCGCGCCATGGAGTCCATGCGCCTGGAGTTGCGGCAAATGATTCCCGCTGAAGGCGCGGCCGTCGCTTAAGCAGTGCATCGCCGGCTGCCGGAACCGCGCCCAGCCTGAAACCACGGTTTCCGTTGCTACCTTAAGTCATTGCGCATCCGCTCCCTGTCGGGGCGCCCTCTGGGCCCGGCTCCGAATGGGTGTGGTACCGAGCCGCGCGCGTAAGCAAGCGGTTGTCGCGCAAACCATAACGTCGCCGTGTTTAGAAGTGTATCTTCACAGTTTCTTCAATATCTCCTTGGCTTCCTTCAATTTCACGAACTGCTTTTCCGCTTGATGGAATTCCCGCGTGTGCACCCGCCTCCTGGCCCCACTGTGCTCCACCGGATACCGCAGATGCAGCATCTCGTGAAACATCACGTACTCCAGAGCAACTCCCGGCACCGTTGGACTATCGAAGATCCGGCTGACGATGATCGCATTGTGCGACGGATCGAAATGGCCCAACCGGGTGCGCGAGGCCCCGCGGCTCCAGCCTAACTGCGGCCGGGCCAGCAATCCTTGGAAGTGCTCCGCGTTCAGCGCCTCGAACACCGTCTCCAAGTTATAATGACTACCTTGTGGGCCGGAGACAAACTTGCGGCCGCGGATCTGGCGGACCAGATGCATTTGGCGCCGCACATCCCGCCGGTTCAGGTACAGCCGGTAGCGGTGGGCGTAAATGCGCGCGGCCGGGCGGCGAAACAGCTTGCCCAACAGAATATAGGCCAGCGCTTCCACGACTGGAGCTGGAGCGCCCTCCAACAGATCCGAGATGCGCACATGGATGGCGCCGGATTCCAGACGGATGAAACTGTCGGCGTTGGCGAAACGGCAGAACTCCACTGCGATTCTTGGCAGTGGAGTGCGAGGTTTGAATTCCCGGAAGACGCGGGCGTAGATTTCTTCCGGGCTTTCGAAAAGCAAGGCGCTTTGAAATCCGGAGACGGCAAAGCCCGAGCCGGGGTCTTGCATTTCTCAACAATTTAACACATCAGGGCCATTGGGGCCTTGGAGGAAACTTGCCGAAAGCGAAAATCAGCGCGCTGGGCTGCTATGTGCCGCCGGGCGTGCTCACCAACAAAGATCTGGAGCGGATGGTCGACACGAACAGCGAATGGATCGTGGAACGCACGGGCATCTGCGAGCGGCACATCGCCGCTCCCGAAATGGCCACCTCCGACATGGGAACCGAGGCCGCGCGTGTGGCGCTGGCCGCCCGCGGCATCACGGGCGCCGAACTGGATGCCATTCTGGTCTGCACGGTGACGCCCGATATGCTGTTTCCGTCCACCGCGTGCCTGGTCCAGGATCGCCTGGGCGCCCACCGGGCGTGGGGCTTCGACCTGATCGCCGCCTGTTCCAGTTTTCTGTACGGCCTGACGACCGGGGCCGCCCTGATCGCGGCCGGCACGCACCGCAAAGTGCTGATCATCGGCGCCGATACCATGAGCCGGATCATCGATTACACGGACCGGGGAACCTGCATCCTGTTCGGCGACGGCGCGGGCGCCATGCTGCTGGAGCCCGCCGGCGAATCCGACGACGGCGCGGGCTTCATCGATTTTATCGGCGAAATCGATGGATCGGGCGGCGATTTCCTCAAGATGCCGGCGGGTGGGAGCCGCCTCCCGGCCTCCGCCGAAACCGTCGAGAAGCGCCTGCACTTCGTACACCAGCAAGGCCAGCAGGTGTTCAAGTACGCGGTGAAGAAGATGTACGAGATGTGCTCGGAAGTGCTGGAGCGCAACGGCCTGAAGCCGTCCGACGTGGGCGTAATGATCCCCCATCAGGCCAACCGCCGCATCATCACCGGTGCCTGCGAACGCATGGGCCTGAAGCCTGAGCAAGTGGTGATCAATATCGACCGCTACGGCAATACGACCTCGGCGACGCTGCCGCTGGCCACGCGCGACGTCATCGAGCAGGGCCGGCTCAAAAAGGGCGACCTGGTCATGTTCGCCGCCGTGGGGGCAGGCTACACGGCGGGCGCGAGCCTCTGGCGCTGGGCGTATTGACCGCCTTCGCGGTCAGCGATCAGCTTTCAGCAATCAGCTTCAGCAGACAGCTCGCGGCGGGGGCGCTGCTTGGCCGGCACCGATTTGACGATCGTACGGCCCCGGCCGGCTGCAGGCAGCGGCGACTTCGCCTGGGCGGCGGCTGCGCTCAGGAGCGCCTTTACCTCCGGCCTGGTCAGCGCCGCCGCATTCTCCAGACGGATGAAGCGATTCTGATTTCCGCTGCTTAGCAGGATCTTGCCCAACGAGACCATGCAGTCCGACGGGCGTTCGGTCGTGCTGAACCCAATGACGAAAAATTTGTAGTTGTCGTAGTGTGTTGTCGCTGGAAGCCGGCTAATCCCATGAAGGCTGGGCAAGGCAATCGGCGTTATTTCTTCAGGCGGTTCTGATACTGGGCCTTCGGGTTTCGATGGTGGCCAATCCTTAGAACCATGCGAATGCACGCTCGTTCGGGGCCAGCCCTCAGGTTCGGGATTGGGTCGGTCAGTAAGGAACGCCGCACCATCCGAACCGGGTGGTCTCGTTACGGCACCGGCCAGTATCCAGCTCTGGTCCGCACTACCAGGTCGGAACGATTCCGCACCGTCACGCGGATCTGATGGAACTCCTCCGGATCCGAATGCGGCGGGGTGAAGCTGATCAGATACTGATTGTGGATCTCCGCGCCAAGACTCTCAATCACTTCTTCCAGCCCTTTCTGCTTTAGAAACGAAACCCGCCGCCCGCCCGTATACTTGGCGAAAGCCTCCGCGATATTGGTCTTGGCGAGCTCCTGCATCTGGCCGAGCATGGCAAGCAGATCCTTCGCATCGCCCCATTCCGGATCGCGTGGCTTGCAGTTCTCGTGGTGCGCGTCGCACACTGGCCCCCAGTCCGTCGAAGTGAACGGCGTCAGAAACCGCGAGTAAGTGATGAAGTAGACCGTCACATTCTCCCGCTGCGCGCGCGAGATGGCTTGTGCGAGCGGCATCTTGCTGCCGCGGTCCTTGCTCTCGCCGATGACAAACACTATCTTGCGGCTGTCTTTCCGCGCAGCCAGGAGATCGACGGCCTTAGCCACCGCCTCGATGGCGCTGCCACCGGAACCATGCGCCCGCACGTGCCGAAAACCCCCCTCTAGCGTCCCTGTATCCGAAGTGAAATCCTGCGCCATAGTCACCTCCTGGCCATACCAGATCACCGCGGCCTCGCCGCGCTCGCCCGCCACCAGCGGTTCGATCATGCTGCCTATCTTCTTGATCTTGTCCAGGGCGGCCCAGGCCTCCTGCGTCGAATTCACGGCGACCACCAGCGAAATCGGCATGGTCAGCTCATCCACCTGGATATTACGCGGCACATTGTTGTCCAAAAGGAGCAGGTCCGCGGGCGCCAGGCTCCGCACATAGTGGCCGGCCCGGTCGGTGATGGTGGTAGCGGCAACTACCAGCGGGACCGTAGTTTTGAGCGTGGTTTCTTGCGCCGGCATGAGCCATGCCAGCGCGCACACAATGGGCAACAGCAAGCCAGCGGGGCGCATATCTTAACATCGCATAGCACGCCAGGTGCCGCGAAGCGGAAGCAACCTTCCTAGCGGCCCGAGCGTAGCACACGCGGGTTGCGGCATCTCAAAGGAGCAAGTGATCATCCATCGGCTTGAGGTTCTGTCACACGTGCTATATGGTACGCTTATGCTGGTTCTGATCGGGCAGCCGATGCGCGACAGAAGGAGCTACGATAATGAGTTACAAGGGCCTGACATACCTGTTCCGCGTTTCTCTCCCCCTCCTTTCAGCGATGCTAGTCGCACAAACCGCGGGGCAAACCCTTAAAATCCAAGATGCGACGGCTGTTCGCCTATCGCTTACGGAATCCCTCAGCTCGGCTACGAATAGTGTCGATGATCCGGTTCGTTTCGAAGTG
>CABEEC010000343.1_pt1 | contig 31104 bp, 31 predicted proteins | sample 3423191 | NCBI WGS metagenome assembly CABEEC01 (sample SAMEA5534333, study PRJEB31848) | metagenome | biome: tundra; feature: field; material: soil | place: USA | collected 2013-05 | depth 0.15 m | reverse complement strand
AGCTTCTACAAGGCGATTGACGGCCTCGACCTCACGTTCGGCGCGTTTGGGACCACGCCCAAAGACCTGACGCAGGCGGCCGGCCGCGAGATGACCCACGAGGATGTGACAGCTTGCTTTGCGTGTCACTCGACGGACGCGGTGCGTGGCTTTACCTTCCGCCCCGAGGATCTCAAAGCCGGAGTGCTGTGCGAGAACTGCCATACGCTGGCGCCGCGCCACATGCAGGCGGTGACGGCCGGCGACGCCAAAGCCGCGGCGATGCCGCATCTCGCCGGAATGACCGCGGAAGAAACCAACGAATTCTGCGGACGCTGTCATCGCACCTGGGCGGACATTGCGGCGCACGGGCCGCACAACATCGCCAATGTGCGCTTCCAGCCCTACCGATTGACCAACAGCAAGTGTTACGACGCGGACGACCAGCGCATCCGTTGCACGGCGTGTCACAATCCGCACGAGGAGTTTGTGGTGGGCGCGGCGAATTACGACGCAAAGTGCCAGGCATGTCACGGCGTGAGCCAGAAGAGCTGCAAGGTTGCCAAACAGGATTGCACCAATTGTCACATGCCGAAGATCGAATTGCCCGGAGCGCACCGGCGGTTTACCGACCACCAGATTCGCATCGTGCGGGCCGGGGAGCGTTATCCGGAATAGACGCGCGGGACAGATCGGCAGTTGACATTGAATGTAGTGGTGCTTTACACGCTGCAGCACCACGATTACATTGACGGAACAACCAAATGTCAACGTGAATATGCTACAGTGGGGATCGTGGGGATGATGCCTGCCGGTGGGCGGCGGTGTAAACTTTCAACTTGCCTCTTCTGTCCATTTCTCCAGAGATTCGATACATACATGCGCAACCTTATTCGAGCCTGGATTTTCGCCGCGACACTGCTGATGATTCCTGGTCCGCCAGCTTATTCACAGATATTCTCTTTTGGTGTGAAGGTTGGCCTTCCGGTGACAACTGTTTACACGACTCAGCAGATCCCTGATGGAGGAGCATCCGCCAATGAACAACGCTTCACCATCGGACCAACTGCGGAGGTGCACCTCCCGTTTCACCTATCCTTCGAAGTCGACGCCTTATGGCGGCAAAGCTCGTTCAGCGCAGTCGGCGCTCACTTATTCGAGAGCCTCGATTCAGCGGTCAACGATTGGCAGGTTCCCCTTTTGGCCAAGTACGAGATGGAGCTTGGCCCGATTCATCCATTTATTGACGGAGGAATTGTGTACCGGCATGTCTCGACCAGTTCCTCGTCCGTTCCGCCGCCTACCAATCCAAATACTGCTGGTGTAAGCGTAGGCGGCGGCGTAACGCTGAAGCTTCTACATCTTCGACTTTCGCCTGAAATTCGATACACTAGGTGGCCCACGCCCGCCTTCTCCTCCGCATACATACCGGTTACCAGCACGAATAACCAGGCTGATCTATTGGTAGGGGTTACGTTCTGAAGGGTGGCACTGCCGTGTCGTGAAAATGGGACGCCGGTAAGGGTTCTGCAGCCTGTGCCACCATGACTGTTAGTGCGGCTCGTCAACCTTCAGGAACTGGTCGGCGCCGACGTCTTTCAGCACCTGTTGGATGCCGCTGGGCCAGCGGATTTCGATGGAGGCGACCTTGGTTTCCTCTCCCAGCCCGAAGTGCACGCGCTTGTCGCTCGAAGACATGAAGCCCACGCTGATGGCGACATGGTTGTAGAGCACGCGGCCGGAAGCCGTCGTCAGCTTGACTTTCGCGCCCACCGCGTCGCGCGCGCTCTTGTGCCCGGTCAGGCTCAGTATCAGCCAGTGATTGCCGCTATCGGCGGTGTTCATCAGAATGCGCGGCGTTTCGTTCAGCGACGTGACCACGATATCCAAAGACCCGTCGTTGTTGAGGTCGCCGAACGCCGACCCGCGCTGGTAGCCCTTGCGGAGGAAGTCCTTGCCCATCTCCTCGGAAACGTCCACGAAGGTCTTTCCGCCCACGTTTTCGAACATCGTGTCGTGCTGCGGCGATTTCTCGTTCACCTGGTCGACGTCGCCATTGGCGGAGTAAATATCCTTCCACCCGTCGTTGTTGTAGTCGATGAATCCGTTGCTCCAGCCGGAGAAGGGTAAGCTCAGCGTCTGGATCTTGGAGGCGTAGGGAAACGTGAATAGGTTGCCGCGATTTCGCAGAAGCTGCCAGACCTGGCCCATCAGATTGTTGTAGAAGATGTCCACGTTGCCGTCGTTGTCGTAGTCTTTGGCGTCCGACCCCATGGAAGATCCGGAGTGCGCGCTGTCGTTGTAAGCGACTCCCATTTCCAGCCCTTTTTCCTCGAACGTGCCGTTGCCCTGGTTGATGAACAGGGAATTGGGCTCGGTGTCGTTGGCGATGAACACGTCCTGCCATCCGTTGTTATTGAAGTCAGCGATGGAGATGCCCATCCCTTTGCCGGGCGACTTGGCCAGCCCCGACTTTTCGGTGACATCCTCGAACTTGCCATGGCCCAGGTTGTGGTAGAGCCGCGGCGGCACGCTTTTGTAGCGCCGCGGATCGCAGTAATATTCTTTGCTGCCCATGGTGCAGCGGATGTCGGTCTGCGGGGTCCAGAAGGTGTAGTTGGAGACGATGAGATCGAGCAGGCCGTCGTTGTCGTAGTCGAACCAGGCGGCGGCCACGCTGAGGGTATCCGCCGGCTTGCCGCCGATGCCCGATGCCGCCGTCACATCCGTGAACGTCCCGTTTCCATTGTTGTGGTAGAGAACGTTCTTGCCCGCGCTGCAAATGAACAGATCCTCGTAGCCGTCGTTGTCGTAATCGCCCACCGCCACGCCGAAATTGAAGTCGAGTTGCTCGCCCGCGAGGCCCGCCTTAGCTGTGACGTCTTCGAAAGTGCCGTCGGCCCGCTGCTTGAGCAAGCAGTTGTAGTAGGAGGAGTCCGTCTTCTTCAATTCAGGCAGTTTGGCGCCGTTGGTGAAGAAGAGGTCCATGCGGCCGTCGTTGTCGAAATCGAAGAGAGCGACGCCGCCGCACATGGGCTGCGGAAAATACTTGTGGCCGCCCGGGCTGTTATTGCTTTTGTAGAAGATCTTGGAGCGCGGAGCGGCGTCCACGAAGCCAGGCCGCTTGGGCGTCGTCTGTGCGGGCCGTCCGGACAGCAGAGTCAGGCATAGGTAGGCGCCGGGGGCGGAAATAAAAAGGGCGATCGTGCGCCGCATGTTAGACTGAGATTTCCGAGACGTGAAAGCTTTCATCCCTATTGTAATCGGAGCCGGCGCGCTTCTGGCCGGGTCCGCTACGGGCCCCATCGTTTTCGAAGAGATCGCGGAACGTTCCGGCCTGACTTTCGTCTCCGACAGTTGTCCCACCCCGAATAAGAATCAACCCGAGACGATGGTGGCCGGCGTAGCGCTGTTCGACTACGACAACGACGGCTATCTGGACGTCTACCTGGTGAACGGCGCGGCGATCCCGTCGCTCCAAAAGGAAAGCCCCAAGTACTGGAATCGCCTGTACCACAACAACCACGATGGGACCTTCACCGACGTGACCGGGAAAGCGGGCGTGGCGGGCGAGGGCTACGGCATGGGCGTGGCGATCGGCGACTACGACAACGACGGCTGGCCCGATATCTACGTGGTCAACACGGGGAAGAACCAGCTCTTCCACAACAATGGAAACGGCACATTCACCGACGTCACGGACAAGGCGGGTGTGGGCGGAGGCATTCTCGACGGCAAGAAGATGTGGTCCGTCTCGGCCGCCTGGGTGGACTATAACAACGACGGCCTCCCCGACCTGTTCGTCTCCAACTACTGCAAGTGGGAAGTGAACAAGGACCCTTTCTGCGGCCCGAAACCCGAACTGCGCGCCTATTGCCATCCGAACAACTACGCGAATCTGCCGAACACGCTATACCGCAACAATGGCGATGGCACCTTCACGGACGTGTCCGCGGAAACGGGCATCGCCAAATACGCCGGCAAGGGGATGGGCGTGGCGATCGCCGACTACGACGGCGATGGGTTCATGGATATCTTCGTGGCCAACGACAATCGTCCCAACTTCCTGTTCCACAATCTGGGCGGCAAGAAATTCGAGGAGGTCGCGCTGGAAGCCGGCGTCGCGTACACGCAGAGCGGCAGCGCCATTTCCGGCATGGGCGCCGATTTCAAGGACGTGGACAACGACGGCCGCCCGGACATCTGGCACACCGCCGTGGAGAACGAGTCCTTTCCGTTGTTTCAAAACCGAGGAGACGGCCAGTTCTGGGAGCGAACCTTTCAAATGCACCTGCTGGGGACGCGCGACATGTCCGGATGGGGGAACGGAATTTTCGATTTCGATAACGACGGCTGGAAGGACCTGTTCGTGGCGCGCGGCAATGTTCTGGACAATGTGGCGCAGTTTTCCAACCGCAAATACGAGGAGCCCAACGCCGTTTTCCGCAATCTGGGGAACGGCAAGTTTCAGGATGTGAGCGCCGAAGCAGGTCCCGATTTCCAGAAGGCGGCGGCGCATCGCGGAGTGGCTTTCGGCGACATCGATAACGACGGACGGATTGACGCGGTCGTCTCGGTGCTCAACGGCAAGGTGAAGTACTTCCACAATATTTCGAAGAACGGCAACCACTGGATTCTGCTGAAGCTGACCGGCAAGAAGAGCAACCGCATGGCTCTGGGGGCGCAGATCCGCATCACCGGCGAGGACGGCGCGAAGCAGTACAACGAGGTCACTACCGCCGTGGGCTACGCCTGCGCCAGCGACTCGCGCGTACACTTCGGGCTGGGCGCCTCGAAAACGATCCGCGAGATCGATATCAAATGGCCCAGCCGCATCCACCAGGTGTTGCACAACGTGGCGGCGGACCAGATTCTGGCGATTGAAGAACCGGCGCAAGGAAATCCATGAGCACTGCTACCCCCTTTTCACAGACCGTAGACGCCATCACCACCGGCGATGAGCCCCACCTCCGCGCGATACTGCAGGCCCACCCCGGCCTGATCCATGAGCGCGCTCCTTTCGCCCATAAGGCCACTCTTCTCCACTATGTCGCCGCCAATGGCGTGGAGGTGCAGCGCTCGCCCAAGAACGCGCCCGCAATCGCGCGTATCCTTCTGGAGGCGGGCGCCGAGGCCGACGCGGTAGCGCCCATCTACGGTATTTCCGACACGACCCTGTGCTTGACGGTCACCAGCGTCCACCCATACCTGGCGGGCGTTCAGGCAAACCTGGTCGACGTGCTGGCCGATCATGGCGCCAAGATTGACGGAGTGTCCGAGGACGGCGCGACGCTAGGGTGTGCGCTGCTGTTCGGGTACAGGGAAGCGGCCGAACGTTTGGTTCTGCGCGGCGCGCGCGTCGACAACCTGATCTACGCCGCGGGATTGGGCCGCACGGACGTAGTCAGACACATGCTGGCCACCGGTACGGGCACGGACAGGATCGTGCGCAGGACGGACGATCGGGCCGGACGCTTCTCGTTTCCGGTGGCTCGCGGCGCCGACGCGCGCCAAGTTGCCCTGATCGTAGCGGCCATGCACGGCCGCTTGACCACCGTGCGCGCATTGCTGGACGGCGGCGTGGACGTCAATGCCACGCCCTATTGCCGTCAGAGCGCACTGCACTATGCTGCGTATTTGGGGCGCACCGACGTGGTCGAGGAACTCCTGGCCCGTGGCGCGGACACGTCTCTGGCCGATACGCAGACGAACCAGACGCCCGCCCAATGGGCCCGCGAGGTTGGAAATTCGGACATCGCGGACAGGCTGGAACGGCGGGGGTGAACAGATGAACGTTCTTCTCTTCGGGGCAACCGGGATGGTCGGGCAAGGCGTTTTGCGCGAATGCCTGCTCGATCCGGAGGTGCAAAGCGTCCTCTCGATTGGACGTAGCGCGACCGGACAGCGGCACCCGAAGCTTCGCGAACTGATACATCGCGATCTCCTCGATTTCTCGGCGATTGAGAACGAACTGTCCGGCTTCGATGCGTGTTTCTTCTGCCTGGGCGTTTCGTCCGCGGGCATGAAGGAGGAGGATTATCGGCGCGTCACGTACGTTTTCACGATGGCGGCGGCGCGGGTGCTGGCCAGGCTCAACCCCAACATGACGTTTGTGTATGTCTCGGGTGCGGGCACGGACAGTTCGGAGCACGGCCGCACCATGTGGGCCCGGGTGAAGGGCAAGACCGAAAATGCGCTGCTCGGGCTACCGTTCAAGGCGGCCTACATGTTCCGGCCGGGGCTGATTGTGCCACTGCATGGGATCAGGTCGAAGACGAGGCTCTACCGGATCTCTTATGCGGTGACGGGGCCCCTGCTTCCGTTGTTGCGCGCAGCCTTTCCGAAGTACGTGACGACCACCGAGCAGGTGGGGCGCGCAGTGATCAAGGTCGCTAGGCAGGGCGCCACGAAATCGGTGCTGGAAAACTCAGACATCAACGAGGTCTGAATTGGGCGGATCAAGGAGCGTGTGGGAGGGCACCCCTCGATGCGCGGGGACGTGCCTGGTCATTGGAGTCTATCGCGCGAGGCGTGCCAGATGTGAAGGATTTCGATAGCCGCCTCCCTTACGCGATAGGCCACGATGTACGGCAAACGAGGATGTAATAGCTCGCGCGTTTCTTCCTCGCGCCCCTTACGCCCCCGGTTGGGAGACTGTTTCAGAGAACGGACAGCCGTACGATTTCAATAACCGTAGGCCGCGCCCAATCCGGGTGGTGCTCCGTGAGGTGGTTGTGGATGTCTTCCAAATCCGCTGCGGCAGCCGGAGTCCAACGGATGCGCATCAGGACTGGAGCATCCGCTTGATGTGGAGGTCCATCTCCTCTTCTTCGATAAACTCGCCGCGGTTGGCTTGCTCGATACCTTTACGCACGGCGGCACGGAACCGGCCGTCCTCCTCCAACAGGCGTAGCGCAGCGTCCTTCACGAGATCCGCGGCAAGCGTCCCCGTGTGGTCGGCTATCTGCGACAACTGTGCTTCCTGTTCGGGCGTGAAATGGACTTCCATGTCCACAGTGTAGAAAGAAGCTCGCGGTGCCGTCAACCAGGCGTCAGAAGGCACCTGAGGGTGCTATTGCGCGTCGCCTTTGGACTGATTCGCGTCCTGTTCGGCCTTCAGCTTTTGCACCACCGCCCGCTCGCGGTCTCCGTCGGCTTTGCGCTTTAAGCGGTAGTAGACCTGGGCCAGCGAGACATGCGCTTCCAGGAATTGCGGCGACTGCTTCACTACCTTCTCCAGAGTGGCGCAAGCGCGATCCATATCGCCCGCCGCCAGATCGGTTGCGCCCACCTGGTAAAGCGCGCCTGGGTCGCCGGGACGGACGCGGAGCGCCCGCGCCAACAGCTCGCGCGCGCGATTGTAATCGCCATCCTGTTTCAGCAGCACCGCCAGCCGCAGGTTCGATTCGAAGTCGTTGGGATTTTGCGCCAGCTCCTTCTCGAACGCCGCGCGGGCGGCCGTCATGTCGCCGCTGGCCATCTGCGCCTGGCCGAGGTAGGAGTAGAGATCCGGAAGATGAGGGTTCAGCTCCACGGCCTTGGTGAGATCCGCGATGGCGGCGGGGTATTCGAGCGCTTCCAGCTTGGCCATTCCCAGAAGCAGACGGGCTTCCGCCGAGTCGCCGTTGCGCAGGATGCGATCGACGATCTGCTGCCCGCGATCGATCTGCTTATCGCGCAGCAGCGCCGTGCCCAGGATATAAGCGATAGCCAGGTCGCCCTGGTTCTGCTTGTCGAGCGGCGCTAGCAGGCCGATCACTTTGGCGTTCTCGCCCTGCCGGAGCCAGCAGTCGGCGAGCACCAGAATCACCTGCGGATTGGCAGGCTGGACCGCGTGCAGGGCCTCCAATTCCCGCGCCGCGTCCGAAATCTGGCCCGCCTTGTAGAAGGCCAGCGCGAGATTCAGCCAAATGCGCGGATCTTTCTGACCGTGCTTCAGCGCCGCCTGATACTCGACGATGGCTTCGGAGTAGCGCCCGGTGCTGGCCAGGGCGGCTCCCAGGTTGGAGCGCACGTCGGGCGAATCGGGCCGGACCCGCAAGTAAGCCCGGTACTCGCGGATGGCGCCTTCGATGTCGCCGCCTTGATGCATGGCGATGGCTTGCCGCAGAATCTGCTCGGGAGCCTCCTGCGCGGGGGCCAAATGCTGGACCGAGAGGAGGGCGAGTGCGAGGTAAAAGCGTCGCGCCATTCAAGTCCATGGTAATTGGAACACGGAAATCGCGGCAACCCGGCGGACGACAACGGCCGATGTTATTCTTATAGAAAAGGTTGGCTATGACTCCGTTCGATCCCATCCAGATCCAGGATTGCCGCGAATGGCTGGCTGAACAGACCCTGTAGCTTGCCGAGCGGGAGCGGCAGCAGAAAGAATGGCAGGACCGGCACGACTTGGCCATGAAGGAATTCGACGACAAGCTCAACAGCCTGATCGCCTGGTTGGACGACTTCGTTAAGCGCAATCCGAAGAACGGGAAATGACTGGCAGCGGCACGCGATAGCGGCCGTCAAAAACCTCGCCGAAGATCTCCACGATCTGCTCGTGCAGGTGGCCGTTATCCGCCAACAGATGTGGCGAGTCGAAATCGTGCGGCCTTCCGCGCATATCGGATACCAGGCCGCCCGCTTCGGCGACCAGCAGCCTGCCCGCCGCCATGTCCCAGGGCTTCAGTCCGAATTCCCAAAACCCGTCCAGGCGACCGCAGGCCACCCACGCCAGATCGATGGCGGCCGAGCCTGTGCGGCGCACGCCATGCGTGGCCATGGCAAGCTGATGGTAGAAGTGCACGTTGACGTTCAGGTGGCGCCGACGGGTGGGGAAGCCGGTGCACAGCAGACTGCTATCGAGGCGGCTGACTGCCGAAACGCGGATGCGGCGATTGTTAAGCCAAGCACCCGAACCGCGCTCCGCGGTGAACATCTCCTGCCGGATCGGATCGAATACCACTCCAACCACCATCTCGCCAGCCCGCTCCAGCGCCAGCGTTACATTGAAGATGGGAAGGGAATGCGCGAAGTTGGTAGTGCCGTCCAACGGGTCCACGTACCAGCGGTATTCCGATGGGCTGGTATGGCCGCCGCCTTCCTCGGCCACGATGCCGTGCTGCGGAAAGCGGGACTGCAACCGCTCGACCACCAGTTTTTCGGATGCGCGATCGGCTTCCGTGACCAGGTCGAACTCGCCCTTCAACTCGAACGGCACGCGCCGCTCGAAGTAGGTGACGAGTAAGGCGCCGGCTTCACGGGCGATTTCTACGGCGGTTTCGAGGTGGGAATTCATTGTTGATAGAGGGTCTTGATTGACAGACCAGGAGGCCTGTCCCACCGCTAGCCCCCTTCGACGAGATACTTGATCTCGTGCTTATAGATAAACAGATTGGGGCCGTCTTTGCGCGTCAACCGGATGAAAGAGTGGTCGTAATACTCGATGGTGCCCGAGACCTCCTCGCCATCGGTGAGTTTCACGCGTATGGGGACTTCCGCCTCGATGAGATGCTTGAGGTATCTCACCTCTTCAAAGGTTTGTTCGGGAGCGCGATTCCCGGGTTTTCCGCCTGGTCTTGTCGTAGTTGGCTCTCCTGATGCTCTGCCTCCCCATAATAGCCATTGCGCGCGGTCACCCGCAAATCCGGGCGGCGCGTGCGCACCTGCAAACGGTGGAAGCGATTCTTCGTCAGGGGCACGTCTTTCGGGTAATAGGCCAGCAGGTATTGCGTACGCAGGTCCTTGATGATGTCGCTGAACGCGGTATCCAGCGCCAGTCCCAGGGTGGGCTCAAACACTCGCCCACCAGTGCCGAGCGCCATGGTGGTCAGGGCATGCTCGCCGCCGAGGTTGCGGCCCGCATCGTTGGTGATGGGCACTACCAGCACCGGATAGATCGAAGCGTTGGCCAACTGCGCGGAGTCGAGCGCGGCGTGGAAGTCCTTTACGCTGGTGGTGTCCCCGCCATCGGTAACGATGACCATCACTTTGCGTCCCTCGCGCTCCTCCAGGTGCCGGGATGCGAAGAAAATCGCGTCGTACAGGGACGTGCCGGCTTCACCCTGGATCGTTCGCAGCGAGTGTTCAAGCGGCGCCTGGTTGTGGGTGAAGGAGTTGTGGAGGGTCACCTGGTAATTGAAGCTGTAAAGCGCCACCGCGTCCTTGGGGTTGCCCTCGGCAAACAGCGCTTTGAAGAAGCGCGCCACGGAGTCGACTTCGTATTTCAGGTCTTTGGCGGTGGATCCGCTGGCATCCACCATCATGGCCACCGAAAGGGGCTGCTCCGTCTGCCGCTCGAAGACCGCGATCTGCTGGCTGACGCCGTTGTCCAGGATCTCGAAATCTTCCTTGTTCAGCGCGCCCACCAATTCACCGGCGGGATTCTTGACGGTGGCCAGCACCCGCACCAGGTTCACGTTGACGCGGATCTGCGCGCCTAAGGCCGCCGCCAGCGCCAGCGCGGCGCTAACCGCCTTGAGCCAGGGTAGCATTGCGGTCCCACTCTCCTTCCACCCAGACCTCGCCGTCCGCGAAGTGCTCCTTTTTCCAGATGGGCACCACACGCTTCAACCGGTCGATCCCCTCCAGCGCGGCTTCGAAGGCCGCCTTGCGATGCGCCGCCATCACGATCACCGCCACGCTGGTCTCCCCGATCAGTATGCGCCCGAGCCGGTGCACGAGGGCGATCCGGTCGATGGCGTAGCTCGCCGCAATTTCGCGGCCGATGCGAGCCAGCAGCTTGAGGGCCATCGGCTCGTAACAGTCGTAATCCAGGTAGTGCGTCTGGCGGCCCTTGGTGTTGTTCCGGACCACGCCTTCGAACGTGACCACCGCGCCATCCTCTCCCCGCAGCAGGCGGTCGGCGATCTTGCGCGTGACGATGGGATGCCACGTCAGCGCGAAGAAGTGCCCGTTTTCCGAAATCTCGCGCGGAGAGCCGCAACCGCCGCTGACGGGCGGCAGAAAGGCGATCTCGTCGCCGTCGGCGACCGGTGCGGACGGCCCGGCGAATTCCTGGTTGCGCGCCAGCAGAATGCTGCCGGCCATCTCCCGTATGCGCGGAAACTGGCTACAGTAGTGGTCGAAGACGTGGCCCAAAGTGGCGCTATTTTCCAGGTCGAGCTGGTCTTCCGCCCGGCCCACGACGTCCTTGAGCACCCCGAAAAATAGTACCTTCACGCGCACTTCTCCGGCTAGTTTAGCAGACGGGTGAAAGGGGGTATCCGTTGCGTTGGGTATAGGGTGGGCGGCATTCGGCAGGAACTGCTTTGCCGCGCGAGGCCGGCCGCCCCGAAATCCGGCGTCACCTTCGGGTTCGCCGCCCTCTGTCGATTCCAGGCATCCGCACCGTGCCGGAAGGGGGCGAACTGTCGCCGGTTGGCCTTGGAGCCTTAGCTTGCGCCATCCGAGCGGCTGGTCGCGATAATGTCGATCAAGTTACCGAGCCGGGCCCAGAAGCCACCCCGTCGGGATTGGTCAGGAGCGCCGATGCTGTCCCAGAACCATTAAGCGCCACGCTAGCTGGAGCATGAGGCTGCTGTGCGATATCCTCGATGATGTAGGAGGTCGAATGAAGGTCGAGGACGAGTACCTGGATGTGCTCCAAAACATCGAGTTCGCCATTATGCGAGTGTTCCGCGCCGATCGTTCTTTGCTGGACCTGGATGCCAAGGACGCCGTTGCGGCGCTTATTCGCCACTATCGGGCGGAGCAAGAGCAGCGCAGTCCGCCCACTATGCGGCTGGGCGGCCAAGCGCAACGGGTTTTCGATAGTATGCTGCCGATTTGCGAGTGGCGCATGGGGCGCAAGGGCCCTTTGGTGCCGGCGGAGTTGGGACCGGCGCCAGCCGATCCAAACACGCTTGATGACATCGGCGCCTGCTTGAGGCGCATCCAGAAGTCCATTGACTTCTGGAACAAGAGCAACGGGCGCCAAGGATATTTGTCCTTCGTGACGCAGTACGTAGCCTGAGATCGTCAGGAGGGCGCCCGCTCGGCAATCCGTATTACGGCGCGCGTTTTCCCGCGTTTCCCCGCGCCGCCTCCTTTACGCCGAAACAAGAATAGTGCATAATGTTTTTATGCCGCAAAAAGGCGAAGGAGCATCTGCATGAAGTATCATCCCATCGGCGAAATGAAGTGCCCGTTCTGTGGACAACTGAATTTGATCTACAAACGCCCCGGGCTCAGCGGCGACGTGTACCGCTGCGCCGCGGAGCTGGGCGGCTGCGAGCGCACCATCGTCCACCGCAGGCGCAAGGGAGACACGCGGTGCGGTGTCGTCGCCGTACTGAATTTTGGACACGTCGGCCAGTGGAATCCGTGCATGCAGGCCGGCCAGCCGGCCCAGCCGTCCGCCGGAAAGCGCTAGTGCCACTCGGGGTTTGCTAAAATTGAACTGAAATGACCCCGCTTGACGAGTTAGAACGCCAGTACACCCCCCTCCGCGAACAGGCCTTGGCTGTGCGGAGGTATCTTTGACGCCCCCGCGCTGAAATCCAAACTCCAGGAAACTGAAGAGCAGACCGCCGCGCCCGGCTTCTGGAGCCAGCCCGGGAAAAGCCAGAAGATCATGCAGCAGCGTAAGCGCCTGGAAGAGGGTCTCGCGAACGAGCAGCGCATCGCCGCGCTCACCTCCGATCTCGACACCCTCTTCGAACTGGCCCGCGAGGGCGAGAACGTCAACGGCGATATCGAGCGCGATCTCCAGACCTTCGCGCAGTTCATCGATCGCGTGGAAACCGCCATGCTCCTCTCCGGCGAGAACGACCAGCGCAGCGCCATCATGACCATCCATCCCGGCGCCGGCGGCACCGAAAGCCAGGACTGGGCCGAGATGCTCCTGCGCATGTATCTGCGCTGGGCCGAGCGCGACGGCTTCTCCACCGTCATCACCGACCGGCTGGAGGGCGAGGGCGCCGGCATCAAGTCCGTCACTTTCGAAATCAACGGCGAGAACGCGTACGGGATGCTGCAGTCCGAGATCGGCGTGCACCGCCTGGTGCGCATCTCGCCCTTCGACGCCAACGCCCGCCGCCACACGTCGTTTGCGTCCGTCTTCGTCTACCCGCAAGTGGACGACGAGATCAAGATCGACATCAAGCCGGACGATCTGCGCATCGATACATTCCGCTCCGGCGGCGCCGGCGGCCAGCACGTCAACATGACCGATTCCGCGGTGCGCATCGTGCACCTCCCCACCAACATTGTCGTGCAGTGCCAGAACGAGCGGTCGCAGCACAAGAACCGCGACAGCGCCATGAAGCAGCTTCGCGCGCGCCTGTATGAGTTCGAGTTGGAGAAGAAACGAGTGGAGGCCGCCAAAACCGAGGCCTCCAAGCTGGATATCAACTTCGGCAGCCAGATCCGCAGCTACGTGCTGGCGCCTTACCGCATGATCAAGGACCACCGCACCAAGCTGGCCATCGGCGACGTGGACCGCGTGCTGGAAGGCGATGTCGAACCCCTGATCCACGCTTACCTGGTCTTCCGCAAGACGGGCAAGACGGCGGGCGACGGCGGCAAGGACGAGCTGCCGGAGTGATGGCGAGCGAGGGGGCGAGGGGGCGAGCGGGCGAGCGGGCAAACGCCGATCTGCGGCGTGCGGCGGAGCTGATTCGCTGCGGCGGGATCGTCGCGTTCCCTACCGAAACGGTCTACGGTCTGGGCGCCAATGCCTTCGATGCCGCTGCCGTGGCGCGCATCTTCACGGTGAAAGGGCGGCCGCGCCAAAGCCCGCTCATCGTCCACGTGGATTCCATCGATATGGCGCGCGCCCTTGTGCTCGAGTGGTCCGATGCAGCCGATCGCCTGGCGCGCCACTACTGGCCTGGACCCCTGACGTTGGTCCTGCGCAAACAGCCGTCGATTCCCGATATTGTGACCGCCGGCCTCGCCACCGTGGGGTTGCGCGTGCCGTCCCATCCGCTGGCGCTCGCGCTGATTCGCGCGGCCGGCGTGCCCATCGCCGCGCCCAGCGCCAATCCGTTCAGCGAGCTTTCGCCCACCACCGCCGAACACGTCCGCCAATCGCTGGGCGATGCGGTTGACTTGGTTCTCGATGGCGGCCCGGCCACCGTCGGCATCGAGTCGACCGTGCTGTCGCTGGCCTCCGCGGAGCCTGTGCTGCTGCGGCCGGGCGTGATTCCGCTGCCGGAAGTCGAGTTGCTGATCGGCCCCGTGCGGGTTGCAGAAGGCGCGGCGGCAGGAGCGCACTCATCGCCAGGGATGCACCCGCAACATTACCGCCCGCGCACACCGCTAGTGCTGCTGGCCCCCGGCGACAATCCACCCGCCGGCCGCGGAGATTGGTTGCGCCTCGGCCGCGAGATGCCCGCGGAACCCGCCGCCTATGCCGCCATGCTATACGCCGCGTTGCATCGGCTGGACGCGCGGGGTCTGGACTGGATCGCCGTCGAGCGTCCCCCAGACGCACCCGAATGGGCGGGTGTGGTCGACCGGCTAACGCGAGCGGCGAAGCGCTGAAACTGGGTATCTCTTTCACTCAGCCGTTGGCGCTGACTCCGGCTTGGTGGGGCGGTCCCCCTGGATCGCGCGGGTCCCCCGGTCCCGCTGCCGGAGGCGGAGGCAGGGGGGCCGTAGGCGTTAAGATAAGCGCGACCGGGCATTCGTTTGCCCCTCCAATCGTATGATAACGTCCTTTTATCATACGGTGCAAAGAAAAAGCGAAAGGCAACTCGTTGCGCTCGAAAATCAGCTTGCAGATGCGTGACTCGCGCGGCAGAGGCGCGGATGTCAGCGATTGAAGGACACGCGGGCAGGGTTTGCGAAGCCCGCACTCGGAAGGCAAAGCGGACAAGCTGCTAAAATTGTTCTTGACATGTGCCACGTGGCACGTTACGGTACGGCGTGATACGGAAAATCCGTCACAAGGGACTGAAACGGCCTTTTGAACAGGACGACCCGAGCGGCGTTAACCCGGAACATGTTGGCAAGCTGCGGGATATTTTGGCAACGTTGCATGCTGCTCCCACAGTTGCTCACATGGACTTAGCGGCGTTTCGGTTGCATCCGCTCAAAGGCCAGATGAAAGGTTTTTGGGCCGTGACCGTTCGGGCTAACTGGCGGGTGATTTTCCGCTTTGCCGAGGGCCACGCCGAGGACGTTGATTATGTCGATTACCACTAAACGGGGAGAACGACCCATGACCATGAAAAACCCACCACACCCCGGAGGCGTTGTTTTGCGCGCGTGCATCGAGCCTTTGGGCTTGACGATTACGGACGCCGCCGAAGCTCTCGGCGTCACCCGCAACACGCTTTCTGAACTCGTGAACGGAAAGCGCGGCATTTCTCCTGAAATGGCCGTCAGGTTATCGAAGGTTTTTGGCGGCACCGAAGACGGCTGGCTGGTGCAACAGGCCCAGTACGACCTTGCCCAAGTCCGCCGCGACCACATCAAGCTTAAGCGGCTGCAACTCGCCAGCATTTAGCAGCGACTGCCCCCCCGTGTTTCACAAAGGGTAAGTTTTGCATCATCGTCGGGAGGCCCGTAAACAAAGGGCTTGGCATGTTGCAAATGTCTAGTGCAAAATGGAAGTACGATGAATGATGAAACTGTCCTTCAAGACGTTGCGATTTCTGGCAGCCGCGCTCCTTCCTCGCCAAGCGAGCGAGATCAATACTATCGGCTCATGAAGGAGGGATACTTGCGGCGGGTTCCGGTTGCTCCAATGCCGGGCGACACAGGTGATCCGCTCGTTTGTGAATTGACGGAACGGGGCCAGCGATACCTCAATCAACTCTCTAAGGGCCAATGAAATACGGCTATGCGCGCGTCTCGACCGACGACCAGAACCCGGCTCTACAGCTTGCCGCGCTGAAGAACGCCGCATGCAAAGCTGTTTTCAAGGACGACGGCCCCTCGGGAGCCACGATCAAGCGCCCTGCCCTGCTCCGCTGTTTGAGGAAACTCGAACACGGCGACACGCTCATAGTCTGGAAGCTGGACCGATTAGGCCGCAGCTTGCGCGACCTGATAACCATGCTCGACGACCTGAAACATCGCGGCGTGAAATTTCGTTCCCTCACGGAGGCAATCGACACCGAGACGCCGACAGGCCGCGCCATGTGGCAGATGATTGGCGTACTGGCGGAATTGGAACGCAGCCTTATCAGCGAACGGACCCGCGCCGGAGTGAAGGCCGCGAAAGGCCGGGGCGTGAAATTCGGACGCAAGCGCAAATTGACGCCGCAGCAGATCGATGAAGCCCGCAAACTACTGGCGAAAAAAAAGCCGCCGAGCCGTGAATACGTGGCCGACCTATTCAAGGTGAACCGGACCACCCTTTACCGGGCGCTTGCCGGGTGACCGCAGAGTGTAACGACGGGGGGTAAGAACCATGAGTAACGATGCGAAAAAGAGATGGGCCGACGGTCTTCTCCCAGTGGTTCTCGGGGGCATTCTCGCGATTGGAGCTTCATATTTCACAACAAAATTTCAGATGTCCAGCCAATTTCACCTTCAGAAGGTAGAGGCGCAACGTGCAGTGTTTGCAAGGCTCATGGGAAGAAAAATCATTACGACGCAACTTTACGTTTCCCGCTACGAAGCGCTCATATTCTCTGACTATCACGAAGAACGCTGGAAGCGTGCTGGTGCACCGAAGGATTCCCTTGATCTACAGGAAAGCCTGCGCTGGATGCACCGGAGCGAGGACCTTGTTTCCGAGGTAGTGAAGAACGACCAAGCACTCTTTGAGGACATCGCAACTGTTCGGGCACTTTTTCCTGAATACCCCGCGCCTTCGCGCACTCTGTGACCAAATCTATACTTTCCGCTCTATATCGACGACAAAACCGCCCCACGACGGTTCCGTTGAGAGCCTCACCCTAGCATCAAGGTGAGGACCGGGCCACCCGCGCCCGCTGATACGAATATGAAAAAGACGAACGAACCGCGCACCCCCACCGAGGCCCAGATCAACGCCAACCGTGAGAACGCCAAGAAATCCACCGGCCCGCGCACCGCCGAAGGCAAAAACGCATCCAGCCGCAATCGCCTCCTCCACGGCCTGCGCGCCAACAAACATATCCTCCTCGACGAGGATCCCGAAGAGTTCCTTTTCCTCCTCGACGACCACTTGGACCGCTTCCAGCCCGTCGGCGCCAGCGAAGAGAACCTGGTCCTGCGCATCGCCGCCGACCAGTGCCGCCTCGACCGTGTCTTCTCCATGGAGGCCGGCATCTACCGCGACCGCTTCCACGACGTGGCCGCCAAGGAAGAGCGCCGCCAAGACCGGTACGCCACCAAAAAAGACTACGCCGAACAGGACGGCAAACCGGCGCCGCCTCCACCCATCCCGCCCGACGAGCGCGACCTCCCGGCCCGCGCTTTCAACGTCGATTGCGAGGGTCCCAACTCCTTCACCAAACTCGCCCGCTACGAAACCAGCATCGAGCGCTCCATCGACCGCTGCCTCCGCCAGTTGAAAACGTATCAGGCAGCCCGCGCCGCCTCCACCCCCAGGTGGGGCAGGCGGTTCCGCCTGCCGAAACCGATCCCCCCGAAGTGGGGCAGGCAGCCCCGCCTGCCGAAGCCGCAACGCCCTCAAAATCAACGAATTACCATTCGAACCCAAAAAATGGGGGTATCGCCAAATTTAGTGCCGCTGCCATGCTCCTCCTATTGCACGCCCTCCTCCATGCCGTGCCGGAACTCATCGCAGCACTCGCCGGTCTGGCAAACCTAACCGGCCCACACCACCCGGAACCCAGCACCCAAAACCCGGCACCCAGCAACGGCGCACCAATCGCGCCCCGTAGGTCTGCCTGCCATCCGCGCTTACTGACCGAACGCAATACCCAGCACCCAGCACCCAGAACCCAACACCGGCGCGCGAAGCGCGCCCTGATATCATAAGTAGTCCCATGCAAATCGAGAAGGTCTACGAGCCGCAGCGGTTCGAGCCGCACTGGGCGCAGTGGTGGATTGACTCCGGCGTCTTCCACGCCTCCCAAAAAGCCCTGCCGCGCGTCTTTTCCCTGGTCATTCCGCCGCCCAATGTCACCGGCTCGCTCCACATCGGCCACATGCTGGAGCACGCCGAAATCGACGTCACCATCCGCTGGCATCGCATGCGCGGCGACAACACTCTGTGGCTGCCCGGCACCGACCACGCCGGTATCGCCACCCAAATGGTCGTCGAGCGCAAACTCGCCGAAGAGGGCCTCGACCGCCGCACCATGGGGCGCGACAAATTCATCGAACGCGTGTGGGAATGGAAGGCGCAATACGGCGATCAGATCAAGCGCCAGATGATCCGCCTGGGCGCAAGCTGCGACTGGAGCCGCGAGCGCTTCACCCTCGACCCCGGCCTCTCCCGCGCAGTGCGCGAAGTCTTCGTCCGCCTTTTCGAAAAGGGCCTCATCTACCGCGGCGAGTACATGGTCAACTGGTGCCCGCGCTGCCAAACAGCCCTGTCCGACCTCGAAGTTAAAAATACGGAGACCCAAGGCAACCTCTGGCACATCCGTTATCCAGTTACAGACACAACCACCAGCCACCAGCCACCAGCCACCAGCCACGGCGGCTACGTAGTAGTCGCCACGACCCGCCCCGAAACCATGCTAGGCGACACCGCCGTAGCCGTGAACGCCAAAGACCCGCGCTACACCGGCCTGCACGGACGCACCGTGGATCTGCCCCTCATGAACCGCCAGATCCCCGTGATCCTCGACGATCTCGCCGACCCCCAATTCGGCACCGGCGCCGTCAAGGTCACCCCCGCCCACGATCCAAACGATTTCGAAGCCGGCAAGCGTCACAACCTGCCGCGCATCAAAGTCATCGACGAGAACGGCCGCATGACCGCCGAAGCCGGTCCCTATGCCGGCCTGGACCGCTTCGAAGCCCGCCGCCGCGTGGTCGAAGACCTGGAGCGCCTCGGCCTGCTCGAAAAAATCGAGCCCTACACGCTCGCCGTCGGCAAGTGCGATCGCTGCAAGACGGTGGTCGAGCCGCTCATCTCCACGCAGTGGTTCGTGCGCACGAAACCGCTCGCCGAAAAAGCCATCGCCGTGGTCGAAACCGGCCGCATCCAGTTCATCCCCGAGAACTGGACCAAGACCTACTTCGAGTGGATGTACAACATCCGCGACTGGTGCATCTCGCGCCAGTTATGGTGGGGCCATCGCATCCCGGCGTGGCACTGCCAGGAATGCGGCGAAATCGTGGTGGCGCGCGAAGCGCCCACCAGTTGCGCGCGCTGCGGCTCTTCCCAGCTCGTGCAGGATCCCGACGTGCTCGACACCTGGTTCAGCTCGGCGCTCTGGCCCTTCTCCACGCTCGGCTGGCCCGACGATACCGAAGACTTGAAGCTGTTCTACCCCACGTCGCTCCTCATCACCGGCTTCGATATCCTGTTTTTCTGGGTGGCACGCATGGTCATGATGGGCTGCGAATTCATGGGCGAGATCCCCTTCCGGCAGGTCTACATTCACGGCCTGGTGCGCGACGCCGAGCGCCAGAAAATGTCCAAGACCCGCGGCAATACCATCGACCCGCTGCTGGTCACCGAAAAGTACGGCACCGACGCCGTGCGCATGGCGCTGCTGCTGGGCGCGGCGCCGGGCACCGACATCGTGCTCTCCGAAGACCGCATGGAAAGCACCCGCGCCTTCGCCAACAAGATCTGGAACGCGGCGCGCCTGCTGTTCGTGAATATGGAGCGCTCCGCCGTGGAGCCGTGGCTTCCGAACCATCTGGAAACTTTCCGCCCCGAAGCCGGCCCCAGCATCGAAGTGGCTGTGGAAGACCGCTGGATCTTCAGCCGCCTGAACAACTGCGCCGAACACGTGAACCACGCCATCGAGCAGTATCGCTACCACGAAGCCGCGCAGTTGCTCTGGCATTTCTTCTGGCACGAGTTCTGCGATTGGTACCTGGAGCTGAAGAAGCCCCGCTTCCAGGAGAACTCCGGCGTGAACGCCGACTGGCGCAACGTGCTGTCCGCCTTCGAGACGGCTTTGCGCCTGCTGCATCCGGCCATGCCGTTCCTCACCGAAGAGCTGTGGCAGCGGCTCAAAGGCAACGCCCCGCGCCCCATCTCCATCGCCCTGACGGAGTATCCGCAGTATGGCCGGCAGAACACGGACTTCGCCGCCGAGCGCGAAATCGGCGTGCTGCAGGAGGTCGTGACTCTGGCGCGCACTCTGCGCACGGAGATGAAGCTCGATCCCAAGCTGCAGTTGCAAGGCACGCTCCACGCGCGCGGAGATGCGCTGGAGATCGCGCGGCGTCACGCCGATGCGATGCGCAGACTGTCCGGCGTCTCCCTGGAATTCAGCCCCGACCCGCCACCGGCCGGCGCCGCCAGCCGCTCCACTTCCCAATTAGATCTGGTGTTGCACGTCCCGAAGACGCAGATGGATGCGCAGCGCCGCCGCCTCGAAAAGGAAAACGATCAGTTCTCGAAGAACATCGCCAGCCTGGATAAGCAGCTTTCCGACGAGTCTTCCTTGAGCCGCAAGCCGGAGCACGTCGTTGCTTCCATGCGAGCCAAAAAGGCCGACTACGAAGCGCAACTAACCAAAAATAAGGCAGCCCTAGACGCCCTGGAGTAGACCAATGGAGTGTCTTATCGGCGTTCATCGGCGTTCATCGGCGGCCAATAAAGGTCTTGAGAACTCTCGGCCCATAACGCAACACAGATATTGGCCGCCGATGAACGCCGATGAACGCCGATGTCCGGATTCCTTGACTGAGCAAGTCCTGGGAGCCATTTTCGAAGTCTCCAACACCCTAGGCCCCGGATTCCTGGAGAAAGTCTACGAGCGCGCCCTCCTGAGAGAACTTACCCTCCGTGGCATCCGGGCCACATCCCAAGCTTCATTCAAAGTGGTCTACAAGGGCCACCCTGTCGGAGAATACTTCGCCGATATCCTAGTCGAAGACATTCTAGTGATCGAACTGAAATGTGTGGATCGCCTAGCCAACGAACACACCGCGCAATGCCTCAACTACCTCCGCGCGTCCCGCCGCACTGTCTGTCTCCTGGTCAATTTCCAGCAGGCCAAGGTCGATTGGAAGCGTATCGTCAATGGCTTTGAGACTCCTGTGGAGTAGCATGGGCACCCATCGTTTCGACATCGACTCAGTCCGCCGCCAACTCCCCGGCCGCCAGATCTTTTTCTTCGAATCCATCACCTCCACCATGCACGAGGCCGCCACGCTGGCCGCCGCGGGCTGCCCATCCGGCACGGCTGTCGTCGCCGAAGAGCAGACCGCCGGCCAGGGCCGCCACGGCCACTCCTGGCATTCCGAGCCAGGCGCCGGTCTGTATGTCTCGGTCGTGCTGCGCCTGCCGCTGCCGCCGGATTCCCTCCCCGTGCTGACGCTGGCGCTGGGCCTGGCAACCGCGGAAACCATCGCGCGTGCCACGGACCTCGATCCCGATCTACGCTGGCCCAACGACGTCATGCTAAGCGACCGAAAGACAGCCGGCATTCTGGTGCAGCTCGTCGATTCCGTAGCCATCGCCGGCCTCGGCGTGAACGTCAATCATCCGGCCTTTCCGCCGGAGATCGCGGCCGAAGCCACTTCGCTGCGCCTCGCCTCCGGCCGCCCGCACTCGCGCGAAGACCTGCTGATCTGCCTGCTTCCCACCATTGACAGCTTTTGCCGCATGCTGCTGGAAGGCGGCCGCCACCCGATTCTGGATCAGTTTGCGCGCCGCTCCAGCTACGTGCACGGCAAGCGCGTGCGCGTCGAACAGCCCGGCGGCATCGTCACCGGCACCACCGCGGGCCTCGATCCCGCCGGCTTCTTGAAATTGCGCGCGGACGACGGCTCGGAATCCCTTATACTCGCCGGAGGAGTCCGCCCAGTATAATTGTGGGGCAGGCCCTTTGGGGTGCCCTCTGGGCCCGGCGGCCTCTCAGGCCGCCCCATGTGCCACGAACATAATGCTACTCGCCCTCGACGTCGGCAACAGCAACATCACCATCGGCGCTTTCGATCGGCGCCGCCTCGTCAGCCAGTGGCGGCTGCGCACCGTGCATGGCCAGACCGCCGACGAATGGGGCGTCCTCCTGCGCAACCTCTTCGCACTGGCGTCCCTCGATTCGCCCGGCGTCGACGGCATCATCATCGCCAGCGTCGTCCCGTCGCTCGATTCCAACCTGGCCGCCATGGCCCAGCGCTATTTCCGGATCGAGCCCATGTTCGTCACGCCCCAGACCGACATCGGGATGACCATCCGCTACGACGATCCCAACCAGGTGGGCGCAGATCGCCTGGCCAACGCCGTGGCCGCCTTCCACAAATACGGCGGTCCGTGCGTCGTGGTGGACCTGGGCACCACCATCAACTTCGATGTGATCTCGGGCAACGCCGAATACCTGGGCGGCGCCATTGCCATCGGCATCGGCATCTCCATCGAAGCTCTGTTCAGCAAAACCGCGCGCCTGCCGATGGTGGACTTTCGCGAGCCGGCCAAAGTGATCGGCAGCAATACCGTGGCCAGCATGCATTCCGGACTCTACTACGGCGCATTGGGCATGATCGACGGAATCCTGGATCGCATCGTCGCTGAGCTGGGCCCGCAGACCAAGGCCATCGCCACCGGAGGCCAAGCCGCGCTCATCGCCCGCGGCTCCCGCCACCTGAAACACATCGACGAGCACCTGACGCTCGCGGGCCTGCAACTCATCTGGGAACGGAATGCCGCGAAGTGAACGACGACTGGGTCTACAACTATTTTAACTACTTCACCGAGATCGAGGAACACTTTCAGCGAGTGCGTGGCACCAGCCTGTTTCGCCTCTCGCCGCTCGATTGGGCGCTGGTCGACACTTGGAAGAATGCCGGCGTGCCGCTCGAAGCGGTGCTGCGCGGCATCGACATTGCGTTCGAGAAATGGCGCGGCCGCAAGAAGAAAACACAGATGGTAAATTCGCTCACGTTCTGCGCGCAAGCGGTCTTGACGGAAGCGCAGGTAATGGCTGGAACCGCACAGAGGCCCGCTGCGCGCGAATCTGCGCCGCCGTTTTCGCTGGACGATTTGCGCGACTACCTGGCACGCAACGCCGCCGCCGTGCGCGAGGCCGGCCCCGACTACGGCGAAATCGCCGCCGCGCTGGAACGCCTCGCCGCGGAAGCCGAGGCGCACTATCGGGATCTGGAAGATCTGGAGCGCCGCCTCACCGTGCTGGAGGAAAAGGCCATCGCCGCCGCGCGTTTCCGCCAGTCGGAAGAGCAGTTGCTGGATGCCCGCCGTGAGCTCGATGCACAACTCCGGCCCTATCGCTCCAAGATGACCGCCGAACATCTGGCCATGTTGGAGAAGCAGTACCTGGATCGCAACTTGTTGGAGAAAGCGGGTTTGCCGCGCTTGAGCCTGTTTTACATGCGATGAGGGCCCATTGTTGCAATTCAGTTGCAACTCCGGAGAGGTTCTTTCCGTCTTACAATGTGTAAGCGACCTCTTTCGAGTTTGGTTCCGCTCCCAGGGATGCGGGACCGGCCGGCGGGCATGGTCCTCCGACTGCCCGTCGGTTTTTCTTTTCAGTGGGACAGGCCTCCCGGTCTGTCACTTGGATCGTTACTCCGGGAACTCGATCGAACGAACCACCCCCACCGTTCCCGGCATGGTTCCCTCTTTCGCCTCGTATTCGATTCTGATCCGCCGCGGCCTCTGTGGCCCGCAAGTAAAGTCCATGGCCGCAATGGTCCTTGATCGCGATGGAACCCGGGTCCGGGTGGGCGAACGACAGAACCTTCGCGCCCACGCCGGTCCGCATGTGTATCTTTCCGCCCATACAATCGATCTGCTTTAGCGTGCCTTCGGCAACCGGCAATTCCGCGCGCCGTTGAACAGGACCCGGCGCCGGCATAGGCTCGGGACGGCGTGGCGGAGGCGGAGCCTCTTCGCTGATGACCGGTTCGTGTGATTCATAGTTCAGCGCCGTCACCAGTTGATTCAACCGCTCGACCTGTTCCGTTGTCTTCGCGTAGCCATGGCAAGTCGCGGCAGTGGTCTTAGCTTCCGCCTTCCGGTCCAGGCGATAGTATGCGTACGCCATGGCGTGCAGGTATTCGAAGGCGTGTTCGGGCGCCACGGGCTTCGCCAGTTGGAACTGCGCCAGCGCCTCGGCGTGCTGGTCGTTCACCACGTACGCATAACCGAGTTCCAGGCGCGCCTCCCGATCGTCCGGGTCGATCTCCGTCGCGCGCTTCAGCACCGCCACAGCCTCCGCGCGCTTGTCCTCCACCCGCAACAGCCGCCCGTAGTCAAGATACATTCTGGCGCTCGTGCTGCCCAGTTCGGTCCTCCGCGCGTAATGCTGTTCGGCCTCGCCGATCTTCTGTTCCCGCCGGCTCAGCCGTGCCAGCCCTTCCTCGATCCGCCAATCCCTGGGGTTATCGCGCGCCAACCCGTTGTACAGTTCCCGCCCCTGGGCGGCTTTGTCCTGCGCATTCGCCACGATCTTCGCCAGCACCAGGCCGATTTCGAGTGGACCCGCCTCCGCGGTCTCCGGCTCGCTGGCCGCCGCCAGCCTCGTGTTGAACAGCGAGGCATTAAACCGTTTCGCGCCCATATACGACCGGAGGTCCGTTTCCACCTGCTCCACGGACTTCCCGTATGCCTTTTGGAACGTGTCCGCCATGCTGGCGCCGGCCTTGATGCCCTCCAGCAGCCCGCGCAGCTTGGGCCGGTAGTCGTCGCCCAGATATAACATATGTACCAGCGCCCAACTCTCGGCATAGAACAGCGGGGCTTGGCTCTTGACGTTATATAGCGGTGAGTCCTGCTCCACCGCCAGCAATGCCGGTAAGTCGATCCACTGCGATTGCCGCAGCAACGTATAGTGCGGCATGATGATGCCCCCCCTCGACCTTCCCCGCGACGGGCTTCAGGTTCGAATAAAACTCCGCCAGCCCCTCGTTGAACCAAACCGGTGGCCGCATGCCGGAGTGCTTCAGCAGCAAGTGCGTATATTCGTGAACCGCGACCGGAAAGTTTTCGCCGGAAGCGCCTTTCATGATGATGTAGTCGTGATCGTCCGTGCCAAGATAGAACGCCGACGCTAACTCGTTGGGGGCGTAAGGCGCGAACTCCTTATCCGAGCGGAACACCACAATCCGCACCGGCGGACCGGATTTCAGCCCCAGCCCCATGGCCTCCAGGAAGAATGCGCGGACCTGCTCGAAATGCCGCGCCACCTCGCGTCCGTTGCGCTCGCCCGCGGTGGTGAACAACTCGAAGTTAGGGGATTTGATCTTCAGCCAGCGCGGTCCTTCGCTTCCCGCCGCGGGGAAAAGAACGACAGCGCACATGAAGGCGGTGACAAGCCGGCCTGCGCACAGCTTTATCTCCGGAGTGTAACATCGTGATATGCCAGCCAAACACGAGACTCCCGTAACTGAAATCTTTCAGATCAAGGTCACCCTGTTGGGTTCGGACCCTCCGATTTGGCGCCGCCTGCTGGTGCCCGCGAATCTGACGCTGGCGGCGCTCCACAAACTGCTTCAGGTCGCCATGGGTTGGGACAGCTCCCACCTGTACGAGTTCCGGAAAGGGAAGCAATTCTGGGGCAGGCCTAATCCTGAAGAGAGATTCTTCGACCTGCCCCCGACAATCGACGACCGCAAAGTGCGGCTCGATGAAGTGCTGCTCCGCGTGAGATCGAGCTTCGTCTACACCTACGATATGGGCGACTCGTGGGAGCACGCCATCGTGCTCGAGAAGCGCCTGCCCGTGGACCCGAATCTCAAATATCCGGCGTGCCTGGGCGGCGAGCGCGCCTGTCCGCCCGAGGACTGCGGAGGCATTCCCGGATTCTACGATTTGCTGGAGGCGGGCCGGAACCCCGAACACCCACGGCATGAGGAACTGCTTGAGTGGGTCGGCGAGGAATGGGATCCGGATGCGTTCTCGCTCGATGACGTCAACCAGAGGCTTCACGGCCGGCGACGGCGCTCCATCTGAGAATCCGCTAAGCTAAAGGGCAGGCCATCCGCCTGCCTAACATGCCATTGCAAAGCTACACCATCACCCAAGGCCGTGACCGCGCGCCCGCGCGCGCCATGCTGAAAGGCATCGGGTTCACCGATGCAGACCTCGCCAAGCCCATCATCGGAGTCGCCAACACCTGGATCGAAACCATGCCGTGCAACTACAACCTGCGCGAGCTGGCCGTCCACGTAAAGGAAGGCATCCGCGCCGCGGGTGGCACTCCCATGGAGTTCAACACCATCGCCATCAGCGACGGCGTCACCATGGGCACCGAAGGCATGAAAGCCTCGCTGGTGAGCCGCGAAGTCATCGCCGATTCCATCGAGTTGGTGGCCCGCGGCCACATGTTCGACGGCATCGTGGCGCTGGTGGCTTGCGACAAAACCATCCCCGGCGCCGCCATGGCGCTGCTGCGGCTCAACGTACCCAGCGTCATCCTCTACGGCGGATCGATTCTGCCCGGACGCCACAACGGCCGCGACATCACCATTCAGGATGTCTTCGAGGCCGTGGGCGCCAGCGCCGCCGGCCGCATCACCGACCAGGAATTGCTGGAAATCGAGAACCACGCCTGCCCGGGCGCGGGCGCTTGCGGCGGGCAGTTCACCGCCAACACTATGGCTACCGTGCTGGAACTGATCGGCCTCTCGCCCATGGGCACGGCCGCGGTCCCCCAAGTCGACCCGCGCAAAGCCGATGTGAGTTTCCGTTGCGGCCAGATCGTCATGGACGCTGTGCGCCGCAACCGCCTGCCGCGCCAGATCGCCACGCGCGCGGCTTTTGCCAACGCTATCGCGGGCGTAGCGGCCACCGGCGGATCCACCAACGCCGTGCTGCACCTGCTGGCCATGGCGCGCGAGGCCGGCGTCCCGCTGGCCATCGACGATTTCCAGGAGATCTGCCGCCGCACCCCCGTGCTCGTGGACCTGAAGCCCGGCGGACGCTTCGTCGCCGTCGACGTGGACAAGGCCGGCGGCATCGGCGTGATCGCGCAACGCCTGGTCGAGGGCGGCTACGTGGATGGCTCCGCGCTCACCTGCACCGGCCGCACCTTCGCCGAAGAAGCCGCCGATGCGCGCGAAACCCCCGGACAGGAAGTCGTGCGCCCGCTCTCGAAGCCCCTCAAGCCGCGCGGAGGCATGGCCATTCTGCGCGGATCGCTCGCGCCGGATGGCTGCGTCATCAAGCTCGCCGGCCACGAACGCATCGAGCACCGCGGCCCCGCGCGCGTGTTCGACCGCGAAGAGGACGCCATGAGCGCCGTCACCGGCGGGCGGATCAAGCCCGGCGACGTGGTGGTCATCCGCTACGAAGGCCCGCGCGGCGGTCCGGGTATGCGCGAGATGTTGGGCGTCACCGGAGCCATCGTCGGCGAAGGACTTTCCGAAACCGTGGCGCTGGTCACCGACGGCCGCTTCAGCGGCGCGACGCACGGCTTCATGGTGGCCCACGTGGTGCCCGAAGCATTCAACGGCGGACCCATCGCCGCGGTGCGCGAAGGCGATCCCATCGCCATCGATGCGGATGCCGGAACCATCAACCTGGAAGTGGCGCCGGAAGCGATCCGCGAGAGGCTGGCAGCCTGGACGCCGCCCGCGCCGCGCTATACCTCGGGCGTGTTTGCGAAATACGTCGCGCTGGTGGCCTCGGCTTCCGAAGGCGCGGTCACCGCTGCGCCAACGCCACGCTAAACAACCAAACCACCGCCGCGGCATACCCGCCCAGTACGTCGCTCGGATAGTGCACACCCAGATAGATGCGGGAGAAGCCAATCGCGGCGATCAGTAGCGCCGCCACAATGTAATACAGGCAGCGCCGCGCCCGGCTCCCGGTGCGCGCCGCCGCGAAGACCGCCAATCCGCCAAAAAACGCGCAAGATACCAGCGCATGGCCGCTCGGGAAGCTGTAGCCCATGGGTTCGGTCAGTGCAAAGAACGTGGCTGGCCGCGGCCGGTGAAACATCAGCTTCAGTAACTGGTCAAGAACTTCGGCGCCGGCCAAGGTGATCGCGAACAGTAACACCGTGCGCCGCCAGCCCTTCCACACAAACCAGACGACGGCCGGCACACCCAAGACGATCAGAAACCAGGGCTCGCCGATCAGGCTGACGCTGCGCATCGCGGTGGTTAACGCCGGGTCGGCGTGCGCGTGCACGAGCATGCGGATGCGATCGTCGAACTGCTGCGTGTGGCCCCGGACCACCTCTTCCGCAAGCCACGCGAAAAACACCAGTGCGGCGGCGGCCAGTAGCAGTCCCAGGATCAAGGTTCGGCTGTGCGGAGCGCTTTCAGCCGGCGTCATTTGCCGAGCAGTTCGTAGAGCGGCAGTTCAGTCGCCGGATCCGCTGTTCGCAGGATGCCATCTTTGGCTTCGCGGGCCGCCTCCGTGGTGTGGACGTAGCCGCGCCCCGTCCGCGGATTCACGACCCACACGTAGGGAATGCCGAAAGCCAGGTAGTCGTCGATCTTCTCTTGCACTGCGCCGGCCCGGTCGTCGGGCGACAAGACCTCTATGACCAGGTGTGGCGGGGCTGTGATGATCTTGCCCGCCGGCCGGGGGCCTGCCACAAGCGTGACATCGGGAACCCGAAATCGACTGGATTTCACTTGTACCCTTACCTCCACGGTGGCCCAGAATTTGGGATAGTGAGTCGCGAGGTAAATCACGATGCGCGTCTGCAAACTGCCATGATCGATTTCGCCCACATTTCGCTCCACGATTTCGCCGTCAACGTATTCGCAGTCGCCATCGGGATAGCTCGTGCGCAAATATTCCTCGACCGATACGAGTGTGGTGGCCATCGCACTATTGTCGCATGATGTAAACTGGTGAGTCGTCCGAAAGGAGCAAAGATGCACAAACGTTTCGTGATCCTCTCCCTCTTCCTCACCCTTGGCGCCCTGGCGCTGTTTGTCTCGCGCACCGACGCCAAGCCCGAGACTATCGAACAAATCGCGCCTGGCGTATGGTTCCGCGAGGGCGACCTGAAGAACCTGGGCCACTGCAACAACATCGTCATCGAGATGAAAGACTACCTCATCGTGGTGGACGCCAACTTCCCGGACGGCGCGCGCGCCACCATGGTGGACGTCAAGCGCGTCTCGTCCAAGCCGGTGAAGTACGTCTTCGATACCCACCATCACGGCGACCATTCCTATGGCAACGCCGTCTGGACGGATGCCGGCGCCACCACGCTGGCCTATCGCGGCGTCGCCGAAGAGATGAAGCGCTACGAGCCGGCCCGCTGGCAGCAGTCCGCCAAAGAGCGCAAGGACGTGGCCGCCATGAACCGCCCCAGCGTCGAGCCGCCCAAGCAGACCTTCAACGAAAATCTGTTCGTCCTGGACGACGGCGCGCGCAAGGTGGAATTCCATTTCTTCGGCTGGGCGCACACCCGCGGCGACGGCTTCGTCTACCTGCCCACCGAGCAGATCCTCTGCACCGGCGACGCGGTGGTCAACGGTCCATACAACTACACCGCCGACGGCAACATCGGCAACTGGCCGGAAGTCGTGCGCGCGGCGCAGAAGCTGAAGGTGAAGACCGTGCTGCCGGGCCACGGCGTGCCTGGCGGCCCCGAAGTCATGGCGGGGCAGGCGCAGTTCATGGTGGAGCTGCGCAATGCGGTGAAGTCCGCCGTGGACCAGGGCGGCAAGCCCGCGGATCTGGCCAAGCTGCAACTGCCGGACAGCGTCAAGAACTGGGTCGGCGACGGTCTCGCCACGCAAGCCAAGGACGCCTACGAAGAGATTACGCAAGGCAAGCCGCACGGCGAGATTCTGGGGGGTAAGTAGGGACGACGGCTTTCGCGGATGAGTCGGTCCCTTGATTAGGACTTGAATGCTACAGTATGTTTGAATGCTTCAGTATTGTGGTTGGCAACCTGACCTGACGCCGGAGCGCGCCTCAGATTGCACGCCGTAAGGAAGGCCGATGCTGAAACGGGCGCTGTCGCTGGGATTGCTGGCTGCGCAGTTCGTGTCCGTTGTGGGGGCGCAAGCGAAGGTGCCCTGCTACTCTGGCGATAAGTATCCCTCGTGCACGCCAGCGGAACGGTTGGCTAAGGCGAAGATGCTAGCAAATGCGAAAACCGCCGTAGTAATAATTGCGGCGACCCAAGGCATAGCCTGCGGCGATGGATCGGACGGCTGCTTCAGAACGGACGGCGACGCCATCTCGATTGTTCAGCGAGCGGTTGAGGAATCTGAACTATGGCACAACCTGACCAAAGCGGAACCCAAGAAGGCGGATATCCTCTTGAATTTCACAACAAGGGATCGACGGTCATTACAACTATGCGCCTACGATGCCGACTCCAATAATCTCCTGTGGTGCGAGGATCGCAGTCCATCAATCTCGCTTGACAATGACTCGTCTAGGGAGATTGACCACTTTCTAAGGGCACGGCGGGCCAGTCAGAAGTAACTAACCCACGCCCAGACGGCACCTGTCGGACGCGACCAGCAGTGAGACAGACTTTCGAAACATGCTGGAGCCGCGCCCCATGGACACTCATAGCTTACCAGTTGTGAAACACGGGCGGCACGCGAGTTGATTGCGCTGCCCATTCGGGACCTCCGCGCGCAGTATACTGGGTGCTGAATGACCACCTACGTGCTTGGAGCCGGCGCCTCGCACCATGCGGGGTACCCGCTTTGCTCCGAGCTGTGGCCGCACATGACCGATTGGGTTAGCAAAACCCCCTCCCGGAACCCCAGGTTCCAAGAAGCGATCGACACCGTCGTCCGGCTGAACGGTCCCGTTACCGACGTGGAGGCTGCATTCACGAACCTGTGTTTGGGACACGGAGCGTTTGCGGCGCTCGCCCCGACTAAGCTAAGGACGCTGGCGAGGAACATTCGCTGCTGCCTCCAGGCTTCGTTTGAGAAGATCTGCAAGCGCGGCCCTCCGGCGGGGCGCTATGCGGCCCTTGCGAAGCAGCTTACGAGCGGCGACGCCGTTGTAACGTTCAACTACGACGTTGCCTTGGAGATTGAATTAATTCGGGCCCGGATGTTCCGCGTCCGAGACGGGTACGGTTTTGAGGCAGACTGGGACGAGCCCACTTCGGATGTGAAACTGCTGAAGCTGCATGGAAGCATCAATTGGACTGGCGAGATCGCGGGCCCTCGTCCAGGATCAATTTCCGTGGGTGTGATACGTCC
>CABEEC010000151.1_pt1 | contig 33820 bp, 29 predicted proteins | sample 3423191 | NCBI WGS metagenome assembly CABEEC01 (sample SAMEA5534333, study PRJEB31848) | metagenome | biome: tundra; feature: field; material: soil | place: USA | collected 2013-05 | depth 0.15 m | reverse complement strand
ATCCAACGGCGCTACGCGGATATCGGCGACCGCGTGAAGTCCGGCCAATTGCTGGCCGAAATCGAAGCGCCGGAACTGGATCAGCAGGTCAATCAAGCGCGGGCCGCCCTGGACCAGACCCGCGCCGGACTCGAACAGGCCAACGCCAACCTGCAGCAGGGAAAGGCGCAAGAGCAACTCGCCAAAGTCACCGCCGACCGGTGGAAGAACCTGCAGTCCAAAGGCGTCGTGTCGCGCCAGGAGAACGACACGTACCAGTCCCAGTCGGTGGCGGCACAGGCGAATGTGTTGGCGCTCGAAAAGGCGGTGGCGTCCGCGCGCAGCAACATCGTCGCGGCGCAGGCCAACCTCTCGCGTCTTACCGAACTGCAAGGTTATAAGAGCGTGCGCGCGCCGTTCGCGGGCGTGATTACGGTGCGCAACGTAGATGTCGGCGCGCTGGTCAACGAAGCCAACACGCTGCTTTTCCGGATCGCCCAAACGGACCGCCTGCGCATCTACGTGAACGTTCCGCAATCCGACGCGGATTCGGTGCGCGTGGGCCAGATCGCGCGGCTGGTGATTTCCGATCTTGCCGGCCACCAGTTCGTAGGCGCCGTCACGCGCACCGCCAACGCGCTGGACCCCGCCACGCGCACCCTGCTCACCGAGGTGCAGGTGCCTAACTCCGGCAGCCTCCTACTCCCCGGCATGTACGCGCAGGTGGACCTGACCACGCCGCGCAAGAATCCTCCCCTGCTGATACCGGGCGATACGCTGGTAGTCCGCAGCAACGGACCCCAGGTGGGCGTGGTCGGCGCCGACCACATCGTGCACTTTCAGCGGCTCCAATTGGGCCGGGACTTTGGCGATAAAATCGAAGTTCTCTCCGGACTCGAACCCGGGCAACAGGTGGTGGTGAATCCCGGCGATACCGTCCAAGAGGGAGCCAAAGTGAATCCCGTACTGCTGCGGGAGAAAAAGCGTCCCGCCTGAAACCAATGCGAAAGTTTAAGTTAACGTCACTCTCTATCCCTGTACTGAGGCTGCTGCCATTCTGTCTCCTGACTCCTGTCTCCTGTCTCCTGTTGCTCGCCCAGTCCCCCGACTTCCACAATTCCCCCCGCGTGCACGACCTGATCCGAGCCGGCAATCTCTATCTCTCCCAAGCCGACGCGCTGGCCCTTGCCATCGAAAACAATCTCGACGTGGAACTCGATCGCTTCAGCTTCCAGATCGCCGATACGGACTTTCTGCGCGCCAAGGGCGGCGGACTCCTGCGTGGCATCCCCTTCCTGATTACAGAGGCTCCCACCGGCGCAGGCGGCCCGCTCAGTCCTGTGACAACCAACCCGGCTTCGGCCACCAGCGTCACCACGGGCACTACGGTAACGACTAATGCCCTGGAACTGGGCGCCCTCGGCGAGCCTATAACCAATTTGTCGATTCAAGGCTCCATCCCTCAATCCACTGGAACCCCGGTTCCGATCTTCGATCCGTCCATCGTCGGGCAATTGAACTGGATGCACCAGGCCACGCCCGAATTGGACATCCTGTCGTACGGCGTACCCTCCCTGGTCGCCAATGGGTTCAACGCCAACGCCGGCCTGGTGCAATCCTTCGTCACCGGCACGCAGGTAAACCTGGCATTCAATAACACTCACCAGTCGCAGAATGGCCTGACCACCAACTACAATCCTTACACCAACTCCAGTCTCGGCCTGACGATCACGCAGCCTCTGGTACGCGGTTTCGGAACCGCGCTCAACACGCGCTTCATCCGTATTGCGGCCAACGACCGTAAGATCAACACGCTGCTCTTTCACCAGCAACTGATCGCTACCGTCTACGGCGTGATTCGCCTCTACACCGATTTCGTGGCGCTCTACGAAGACGTGAAGGTGAAGCAGGAAAGCGTCGCCGCCGCCGAGAAGCTATACTCGGACAGCAAGGCGCAGGTGGACGAAGGCACGCTGGCGCCGGTCGAGTTGACCCGCGCCAACGCCCAGCTTTTCGCCACCCGCCAGGACCTGATCAACGCGCGCGGCGTGCTGGAAGAGCAACAAGCCATTCTGAAGAACCTGCTTACGCGCACCGGCAATGCGGACCCGGAAGTGCAGGCCGCCACCATCATCCCCACCGATCCGCTGGATATCCCCGAGAAGGAAGAGATCCGGCCCATACAAGATCTGTTCACCGAAGCCCTGGCCAATCGCCCCGATCTGGGCCAGGCCAGCCTGCAGATCGAGAACTCCCAGATCGGTCTCAAGGGCGCGCGGAACGCCACGTTGCCCGAGGTGGACCTGGTCGGCATCGTGCAGAGCAACGGCCTGGCCGGCCCTTTGAACCCGTCTGCGCCGGCTACGGACACGCCCTTCTTGGGCGGCTATGGCACTGTGCTCGACCAGTTATTCACTCAAAAGTACCCCACTTACCAAATCGGCGTGCAGGTGACACTGCCCATACACAACCGTATCGCCGAATCCGATCTGGCGCGCGATGAGTTACAACTTCGGCAATCGGAGGTGCGTCTGCGCCAGTTACAGAACCAGGCTCGCCTGGAAGTCGAAGACGCAGTGATTGCCATGCGCCGCGCGCGCGGGTCGTATGAAGCCGCCGTGCAGGCGCGGCGGTTCCAGCAGGAGTCGCTGGAGGCCGAGCAGATGAAGTACGAAGTGGGCGCTTCCACCGCCTTCTTTGTCATCCAGTACGAGAGCCTGTTGGCCCAGGCTAAGTCCACCGAGGTGGCGGCGAAGAGCGCCTATGTGAAGGCCCGCGCCGCACTGGAGCGCGCCACCGGCAATATTCTGGAGGCGCACCAGATTTCGCTGGAGGAGGGGATTAAGGGGCGGATGTAGCCGCTCTCAGTCTTTTCCCCATATGTATCTTTGCGCACCCTGACCTTGTTAAATCCTCGCGTTTAACCGCTTTGTAATCCCTCACAAGTGTAAACTGGTTCCTGTCCCAAAAGTGTAATTGCACCTAATGCCCTTTTGATACAGTGGGTTCCGGCCTCGGGTCGCAGAGTGCTGCGGTTCGTCATTTCCGTCGGCGGGAGAGTCGCCGTTCCTAAAGACGATGTTGCTCTCAATAGATGGAGCAGGAGTACCGTACCTACCGTACCGATGGATACTTCGCCAGGAAGAAAGCCATGATACACTGTGGTGAGCTTCGAGCTTACTCAAGGAGAACCTGATGAAGAATCTCTGCTTTCTACTACCGTTTACGGTCTGCTGCGGTGCGCTGCTGGCCCAATCGAGCGAGGTCACTCCCGTCGTAACCCACCAAGTGCGGTTCCTGGCGGCTGAACCCGGCGATGTCGCGCCAGACGCCACGAAGCCGCTGATTATCAATACATTCACGATCATGGGCGACAATGTGACGGGCACGCCCTGCTATTCCTGTGTCACCGGCGCGACGACGCCGAATCTCGGTGTCCTGCAACCTTCCGGCATCGTCAAGGCGGGGACCCAGTATCAGGTCAACGTCTTCTTAGTGGACCAAAACTACACCGGCTCCTGCACGTATACATTCGAGGTGACCCGCAAGTCGACGGTAATCTACTCGGCAAACACCACGTTTACCGAAACCGCCCCGACAACTATCCTGCTTGGAACCGCGCTTACGGTTCCAACCGGCACGACGGCTGGCGGCGCTGCACTTTCGACCACCGCGGTCTGCGGCTCGAGCACCACCAAGTCGTCTAGCACAATTTACATCACGGGCTAATCCGCCACACTGGCGCGTAGCGGCATCGACTGCGCTGGGCCGAGGGGCGCCGTTTCGCGGGCCAGCAACCTGAACCCGAGTGGCGGTGCTCTTCGTTCTGCTGAAGAACGGCCGGCCGCTCGCGGCTGGCTGGCCGGACCGGATTCTCAGAATTTCCGGCTGATGACATCATCTGCCTTCTTGAGGGGCGGTCGGCGCTGCTGACGCATCCGTTGCGACCTGAGGTGCAGGAGCTCCTTGACGCGTCGGCATGCCGTCTGCTCGCCGTGTTCATCATCGATGGTATCGAAATGATGCTGCACCAGTGGCGTGCGCGGGACCACCAGCAGATCCTGGACGTTTACTTCAAAGGACGCCATCCCAACGGCGAGCGAGTTCGCGCTCTCTGCGACGCATTCCAACACGCTGGCATCACCGTTGACCCGCAGGTGTTCCTCGACTACTTGGCCATCAGGTATCTGCGCAACACCATCGTCCACAGCAAATGGAACGAGCACGAGAGGCAATGGCTTGTCGAGCGCGGGTTCCCCACCAATTACCAGTTGACAAGAAGATGTCCTTTGGCGTCGGTTTGCGCCGAATCAGCAAGGGCTCGTTCCCAGCGCGCGATTGACCGTGTTCGTAGGGGGGAGTCGCCATGGGTTGCCTGCCCAAAGTGAGGGCGGGTCAATAAATCCCGTCGTGCCAAGGAGTCGTGATCGGATCGACAGGTCGGTCCGGCACCGAGGATAGCGGAGGGGTGCGTCTGGGTGTGGTGCCAACCAACCACTTCCGGGAGGGGTTGCTGGCCCGGAGCAAGCGGCTCGGCCTCGCACTCGGATTGAGCCCGACCACCAAGCAAAAACCACCCTTCCTAGACAAGGAGCGGTCGGCCATGGCTCCGTGATTCGTGGGCAGGGAATGTCGTTTTCCACGGCCGACGCGAACCTGCGAAAACGGCGCCAGGCCGCAACTCCATGGATTCAGAGGCCCTGAATGCCCTTTACACTTTTCGGATAGGAGCCTGTAAACTAGAGGCCCAGGAGGAAGATTACGTCAACATGAACATGCTCAACTCGAACGGGATTCCGGCCGCAGCCCGGAAAGGATTCATGACGCTCTCGCTGGCGGCGGCCATCGGAATGTGCCCATCGGCGGTAGCGGCGACCTGTGCGTGAATCCCGGCGGCACAGCCGGGTGTTTTTCCAGTATCAACGCCGCCATCGCGGCCGCTTCGCCCAATGACACCGTCAAAGTGGCAGTGGGCACGTACAAAGAAGATGTCGTGATTGGGAAGGCGTTGTCGCTGATCGGGGCAGGCAGCGGCACCACCGCCATCGACGCTGCCGGCTTGGCCAACGGTGTCTACATCGACGGTATCGATAATCCTGGCCTTGCCATCGTTGTGGTGGGAGGGGTTTCAAGTGCAAAATGCCAAATTCGAAGGAATCCTGGTCGCCGACGCCTCCAGAATCACCATCGTGGGTAACCGGGTATTCAATAATAACAAGAGTCTGATAGTTTCTCCTCTCTTGTCCGGGCCTGCCGTCTTTCGAAACCAGTGAAAACGACGACTGCGGCCAAGGAATCCATCTGACCGGAGTCGATCATTCGATCGTGGCCCACAACATCGTCTTTGGCAACGCCGGAGGGATACTCATCAGCGACGATACCGGCCAGACCCACGACAACCTGATCTCGGACAACTTGGTACACGATAACGCGGTCGACTGCGGGATCGTCATGGCTTCGCATCCCCCGGCCTCCATCACAGGTTCATCGGTGCCTCTTGGGATCGTTCACAACACGATTGCGAACAACGAGTCGGTGCACAACGGCTACAATCCCCCAAGTTCCGGTAGCGGCATCGGCATATTCACTCCGGTGCCTGGAGGAACGGTCACCGGCAACGTGATCGTCAACAACAAAATCGAAAACAATGGCCAGCCAGGCGTATCGATGCACAGCCATGGGCCGGGCCAGTTTCTGAACGACAACGTGATTGTCGGCAATCATATCTCGGGCAACGGTGCGGATGCCGGCGACGCGGCGACTCCCGGCACGGCCGGGATTAACGTCTTCGGCGTTTCGCCAATAACGGGCACGATCATCTCGCAGAACACGATCCAGGACGAAGCTTTCGACATCGTGGTCAACACCCCCACGCAGGTGGATGCGCATCTCAACAACTTCCTCGACAACACCGTGGGAGTAGACAACATCGGCGCCGGCACCAGCAATGCCGTCGTGAACTGGTGGGGATGCACCGGCGGACCCGGGACGTCGGGATGTGCCAGCGTCGGTGGACCCGGAGTGCTCTTCACCCCCTGGCTAAGCCAGTCCTTTTAGCAGCGCCAATGTCCCGGCCGGCGTTGGGGCCATCACAGCTCCGGCGCCGGCGAAACACAGCCGCAACCCCCGATCTCCGGCCCCCGGCGCGCAAAGCACGCCTCTCCACCGGTCGCCTCACCGCCAGCCAGCCGCTTTAGATTCAATTAATTGGGCTTTGATCGTCCCAGTTGCGGCGGGACAGGCCAAGCCGGCCAGCGTTACCTGTTTAACTGCTCGGTGATGGTCACCGGCGCACTCAAGCGAAAGGCGATCTTGGATTCCGTCGGCAGCGTGACAGCTTTGTCGCGGGTGGCCACCACTCCGCCTGTGCCCGCCGCGCCGCCGGCGCCCGCTCCGATGGCCGCGCCCTTGCCGCCTCCGGCAATCGCCCCGATGATGGCGCCGACGCCCGCCGCGGCGGCCACCACTCCCACTTGGTCTCCGGTGGCCATGGTGGTGCCTTGCTTCCGGAGGGTCTCGGTCTTTATGGCCACATGCTGTCCGTCGGAAGTATTCAGATTGGTCAGTTCAAGCGCCAGCGTGGCCTTGCCTTTCACGTGACCGGATTTCTGAGCTTCGACGACGCGGCCTTCCACGCGCGCGCCGCGTTCCGCGATCACGAATCCGCCCGCGGACAGAGGCGCATCCAGCGTGGCGGTGAATGTGTCGCCGGCCTGATTGTGTTCGCTCGAAAGGCTCTCGCCCAGGCGGACCTGCAACGTCATGCCTCCTTGCAACGTGACCGATGGAGCCGGCTGTGGGGCGGGCGGCTCTTCCGATTCCACAGCGGGAGCCGGCGTGGCTACGGGAGCGGGAACGGGTTCGGCCGTAGCAGGGGGCGCGGAGGGTTCCTGGACCGGCGCCGGAACAGGGGGAGCAGGCGCCTGCGCGGGCGGCAGGTTCTGCGCGACTGTCGTCGCTGCCGGATGCGTCCGCCGGGCCGGTTCTGAGATGCGCACCGGCGGAGCCGTCGTGACCGGCTTGGGCGACTCGGGAGCCGGTGCCGCCGGAGCGGGTGCCACCGGGACCGGTGCCGGCGCGGGCGCGGCGCGGGCGATCGGAATCGGAGCCGGCTTCGGCCGCTGGGTAAACTTCATGATCAGGGCGCCACCCAACGCCCCAACCAGTACGAGAAGTCCAATTTGAAACGGTTTCATCTGGTGAGCGTATCCTTACTGAGTCGGACGGGCCGGCTCGCGCTTTCGTTTCCAGTGTACCGCCGGGTAAAATAGGGATATCAGGCGATGTTCCGCTTTCCAACCCAATTCGCAATCGGACCCGTGCGCGTGGCTCCCGCCACCGTGCTGGCGCCCATGGCCGGCGTCACCGACACGGTGTTCCGCCGCTTCATTCGCAACTTGGGCGGATGCGGTCTGCTGATGACCGAGTTCACCAGCTCGCACGGCGTCAGCGCATCGTTGCGCGCGCGCAAGCCCACGCGCACGCTGCTGAAGTACCTGGCCTTCGATCCCGTGGAGCGCCCCATCACCGCGCAGTTGTTCGGCGCCGATCCGGCAGTTATGGCCGACGCCGCGCGCGTCTGCCAGGACCTGGGATTCGACGTGGTGGATATCAATTTCGGCTGCCCCGTCAACAAGGTCGTAAAATGCAACGGCGGCTCCGGCTTGCTGCGCGACCTGCCGCTGGTCGAGCGGCTGCTGCGCGAGGTGCGGGCGGCCATCACCATCCCGCTGACCATCAAGTTCCGCGCCGGCTGGAACGATCGGGAACTCGTCGCGGTACGGTTGGCGCGCTTGGCCGAAGACTGCGGAGTGGTGGCCGTAGCGCTGCATCCCCGCACACGCGAGCAGGGCTATAGCGGCCAGGCCGATTGGACGCGCATCGCCGAAGTGAAAGCGGCCGTAGGCATCCCGGTCATTGGAAACGGCGACATCAACTCGCCGGAAGACGCCGTCCGCATGGTGGCCGATACCAACTGCGATGCGGTCATGATCGGCCGCGCGGCGTCGTCCAATCCGTGGATCTTCCGCCAGATCGCGCAGTATCTCGCGACCGGCACCTACGACCATCCCAGCCATCGGGATCGCTACCAGATGATGCGCACATACTACTCCATGCTGATCGAGCGGCAGGAGCCGGATAGTGTGGGCAAAATGAAGCAATTCGCCACTTACTTCACGCATGGCGTGCGGCACGGCGCTCAGTTGCGCGCCGCCATCTATCATGCGACGGAAGCGCCGCAAATTCTGGAGCTGGTCGATGAGTTCTTCAGCCGCGAGGTAGTGGCCGCCTGAGTCCCGTGAAGCAAGTCAAGATCATCACCGATGGCTCCTGCCTGGGCAACCCCGGCCGCGGCGGCTGGGCCTGCATCCTGCGCTTCAACGAACACAAGCGCGAGCTATATGGATATGCGCCGCACACCACCAACAATCGCATGGAGCTGACAGCCGCCATCGAGGGACTGAAGGCGCTGAAAGAGCCGTGCGAGGTGGAAGTGATCACGGATTCCGAGTATCTGAAGAACGGCATCACCACCTGGGTGCCCAACTGGAAGTTGCGCAACTGGATGACCACTCAGAAGAAGCCGGTGGTCAACCAGGACCTATGGGAGGAGTTGGACGACGTGGCAGCCACGCACAAAACCACTTGGTCGTGGACCAAGGGTCACGCCTCCCACGCCGACAACAACCGCTGCGACGAGCTGGCCCAACTGGCCGCGCGCGAGCAGCGCCGCAACGCCGTTTGAGAGGTTAGACTATGTGCATGCACCCCACATCCACGCGCTTCTCTCTCGTCATTCTGCTGGGCGTCGTCCTGACCGCCTCTGGTCAGCAGGCCTCTCCACACAAACAGATCGAAGCACTCGTCGACCACTACAGCGCCGAGTATGCCCAAGCTTCCAAGGCTATCTGGGAGTATGCGGAGCTGGGCTACCACGAAGAAAAGAGCTCGGCTCTTTTGCAGCGCCATCTGCAGGAGGCCGGCTTCCGCGTCGAGCCAGGCGTGGCGGACGAGCCCACCGCCTTCATTGCCACCTATGGCCAAGGCAGTCCCATTATCGGCATTCTGGGTGAATTCGACGCGTTGCCGGGTCTCTCGCAAGCCGCCGTGCCGGACCGCAACCCGTTGGCAGCCGCGGCGCCCGGCCATGGCTGCGGCCATAACCTTCTGGGATCGGGAGCGGCTCTTGCGGCGGTGGCTCTCAAAGAGTACATGGAAAACAATCGCGTGGCGGGAACTCTGCGTTATTACGGCACTCCCGCCGAAGAGGGCGGCGACGGTAAGGTCTACATGGTCCGCGCGGGACTCTTTCGCGACGTGGATGTGGTCCTGCACTGGCATCCGGCCGACCGTAACGCCGTCATGAATGGCGGCGCGCTGGCCATTACCTCCGCCAAGTTCCTGTTCCACGGCATTGCCGCGCATGCGGCCTTCGCGCCCGAGCGCGGCCGTTCGGCGCTCGATGCCGTGATGCTGATGGGCACCGGCGTCGAGTTCATGCGCGAACATGTCCCCAGCAACACGCGCATTCACTACATCGTCAGCAACGGCGGCGCGGCGCCCAATGTGGTTCCGGACACGGCCGAGCTTTTCCTGTATGCGCGCAGCCCGTCCCTCGACACGCTCGACGGCATCTGGGGCCGCATCGTGAAGATCGGCCAAGGAGCCACGATGATGACCGAGACCACGCTGGACGTCAAGATACTCGGCAGCGACAACAACATCGTTGCCAACGATGCGCTCGCGAAAGTGGCACAGAAGAACATGGAGGAGGTTGGCGGCTTCCGCTACACCGCCGAAGAGAAGCATTTCGCGGAGGAATTGCAGAAGAGCCTGCCGCCGGGCGGCGCCGGCGATCCCGGTTCAACCGCTTCCGTCGAGCCTCTTCGCCCGTTCGATCCGAACCAGCCCGCCGCTTCCACTGACGTGGGCGACGTCAGTTGGAACGTCCCGACGATCGGCTTCATCGCGGCAACATTTGTGCCTGGAGTGGTGCCCCACACCTGGCAAGCCGCCGCGTGTGCCGGCATGAGCATCGGCCAGAAGGGTATGCTGGTAGCCGCCAAGGCGCTCGCCGTTACGGGAGCGGATTTATTCTCGAATCCGCAACTGATTCAGGACGCCAAAAAGGACTTCGCACGCCAACTCGCAGGCAAGACCTATAAATCCGAGATCCCGTCCGGCCAGAAGCCGCCCCTGGATTACCGTTTTTGATTTGTGGCGCACGCTCTCAGCGTGCCGTGTCCCCACTCTCCCAGAACCTTACACCATCGATTCACGCCGTCTGCGGGATAACCAGTTGAAGCCCAAGCTTTTGTACTTTTTTGGCGAGTGCGCGAATCTGCCGTTCGCGATACCTGGCCTCATAGTATGCGGTCCCCTTGTCCACGTACTGGTGGCCGTGTTTGATGAACCAGTTCCCTACCAGGCTTTTGGCGATGTCCCGCTGCCCTTCCAGGATGGCTCCGACGATGCGCATACCGCTCATGCCGCTGAGGTCGCTCAGCACGTTGCCGAGTTGCACGTTCATCTCGATCAGCGCCTTCTGCATGCGTTGAATCGTGCTGCTCGCTTCGGCTACCAGATTCCGACTCTGGCCCACGCACATCATTCCCATTTTGCTCGCCCATACGGTAGGCCTGTGTCGCGCACCCACCGGTCGATGTCGTATCATGAGGTCGTGCCGCCCACCCAACAGCAGGCGCAAGGCAGCCTGCGGGTCCTGACCATAGGCCACTCGAACCATTCCATGGAGAAATTCCTGCAACTGCTGGCTCTCCATTCCGTGCAGGTCGTCGCCGATGTGCGTTCGAGCCCCTATTCCAAGTACGCTACGCAGTTCGATCGCGAGTCTCTCATGGAGGCTTTGAGCGCGGCGGGATTCCAATACGTCTACTTGGGCAGTGAGCTTGGCGGCCGGCCGCGCGGCGACGCTTACTACGATGCCGCCGGCCATGTCCTGTACCACAAGGTAGTCGAATCTCCCGGTTTCCAGGCGGGCGTGGCCCGGCTGGAGGATGGCCTGCGGCAATACGTCGTGGCGGCGCTGTGTGCCGAGGAGGACCCCACCGGGTGTCATCGCCGGCTGCTCGTGGGCCGCGTGCTCGGCGAGCGCGGCCTCGCGGTGGATCACATTCGGGGCGATGGCCGCCTGCAGCCCGAAGCGGAGCTGGCCGCCGCCGAGCCTCACAGCAACCAGCTTAGTTTATTCGACGAAATCGAGGCGCCATGGAAGTCTGTTCCATCGGTTTCACCAAAAAAACGGCAGAGCAGTTCTTCACTCTTCTGAAACGCGCCGGCATCCGGCGATTGCTGGACGTGCGGCTCAACAACGTGTCGCAATTGGCCGGATTCACCAAGCGCGAAGACCTGCAGTTTTTTCTGAAGGAGATCTGCGGCGCGGACTACCGGCACGAACCCCTGCTGGCGCCCACGCAAGAGATGCTGGACGAATACAAGAAGAATAAGGGTTCGTGGCTGGACTATGAAACGAAGTTCCTGGCGCTTATGGCGGATAGAAAGATCGAAGACAAGCTCGATCGCGCCTTGTTCTCGGTTCCCACGGTCCTGCTGTGCAGCGAGCCCACCGCCGGGCACTGCCATCGCCGGCTGGTGCTTGAGTACCTGCGCGATAAGTGGGGCGATCTGACGATCGCTCACTTGTAGGACGCCTCCATGCCATCGGTCGACCTGATCTGCCTGGCAAATTCGTACAAGTGGCACTCGCGGTGCCTGGCTGGCCTGCGCGTGGATGGGGGCGGCTGGGTCCGGCCCGTCTCGGATAGAGAGCACGGCGAGTTGCAGTATAGCCAATACCGGCTCCCAGACCATTCCGAGCCGCATTTGTTCGATGTGATTCGCGTGGGGTTATCGCATCGCCAGCCCACGCCCCATCAACCCGAGAACTGGCTCGTGGACAACTCGGCGTGGGCGCTGCTGGAGCGTCCGGCTTCGGCGGACCATGTGCACGTAGTCTCCGCTGCGGTGCTCCGCGGGTCTCTACTCTTCGGGAATACGGGGCGGTCGGTGCCGCAAGCGCAGTTCCACAGCCGCCCGGCGCGGGAGTCACTCGCGCTCGTGCAGCCCACCGATATTCGATGGCACACCGAATTCAACACTTATGAACTGCGTAACATGCCGCGCGTTTTCTTCCGGCTCGGGGATGTTCCATACGACCTGCCGCTGACCGACCCCGCTTACGCCGGGCCGCTGCAGCGGCGCGACGAGGGCGACTATCGGTCCTCCGATCTCGGAATTCCGGAAGATGCCACGATTCTCTTCACGGTCAGCCTTGGCGATCCCCTGGACGGGATTTGCTACAAGTTGGTGGCAGCCGTGGTCGTTGTCTGACGGGAGTGGGCCGGCCACTTCCGACGTAGTAACATCAATGCAGGAGCATACACCGATCATGGCGGATTTTCAATCAGCCGTAGCAATTACCCTGCAAAACGAGGGCGGGTTCTTTCACAACCAGGCAACCGGGGAAATCGTGAATCACGGGATCACCCTGGCGTTCGTGCGGAGCTCCGGCTACAAGCCCGATGCCGATGAGGATTTCATCCAAAATCTCAGCACCGCCGAAGCCTCCGCGATCTACCAGACTTACTTCTGGAATCGCTATTCAATCGGCTCCATCGACGGTCAGAGCCTGGCCAATAAGGTCTTCGATCTGACGGTGAACATGGGGCCGGCCGCGCTGAAGCTGCTGCAATCGGCGGTGAACGCCTGCGGCGGCCAATGCGCCGTAGATGGCGTCCTGGGGCCGGTTTCGATCGCGCAAATCAATGCGCTCGACGCGGCCCAACTGCTGGCGGAATTCAAGCAACTGGCGGCGCAACGCTACCAGCACATCGCGGCGAACAACCAGCAGTTGGCCGGCGATCTGACGGGCTGGCTTTCGCGCTTGAACTCGTAGGCTGAATTCGTGGGGCAGACCCTCGGCCTGCGGCGGCCTCTCAGGCCGCCCGGACGGGCTTTTCAATAACTTACGGTGGGTTTTCGACCGTGCGCGAGTCCTCCAGGAACCGCTCTTCGCACAACGAAATCAGTTATGTCCGAGCACGAACAGGCCGACGTGGACGTCGGCCGCAGGACAGGAGGAGTCCTGCCCCACGAACGCACGTGCAACGCCACCTACACCACTTCCAATATCAAACACTTCAGATAGTGCGTCTCGGGCACCGTCAGCAGGATGGGGTGATCCAGCCCCTGCGTGCGGCGTTCCAGCACCCGCAACCGGCGGCCGGCGTCGAGCGAAGCTTGCGCCACTAACTCCAGGAACGCCGCTTCGCTGAGACGTTGCGAGCAGGAGCAGGTAACCAGGATGCCGCCCGGATCCAACATCCGCAGCGCGCGCAAATTGATTTCTTTGTAGCCGCGAATGGCGCCTTCCAGGGTGCTGCGCGACTTGGCGAAAGCCGGCGGGTCCAAAATCACCGTCTGAAACTGGCGCCGCGCGGAAGCGTATGCCGCCAGCAGAACGAAGACATCCGCCTCCCGGAATTCGATATTGGAAATGCCGTTGAGCGCGGCGTTGCGCCCGGCGGTGGCCAGCGCCGCACCGGAGCTATCCAAGGCTTCCACCGATTCGCAGACCGGGGCGAGGTGCAACGCGAAGCCGCCCGAGGAGGTGAAACAATCGAGGGCTTTGCCCCGCGCGTAGCGGGCCGCGGCGACGTAGTTTTCCCGCTGGTCGAGAAAGGCGCCGGTCTTCTGGCCGTGCAGCAGATCGGCGTGCAGGCGCAGTCCATTCATGCGGAATTCCACCGTATCCGGCACGTCGCCGTAAATCACGCCGGATTCGAGCGGCAGGGCTTCCTTGACCCGCACGGCCGCATCGTTGCGCGCCACGATGCCGCGCGGCGAAAACAGTTCCATCAGGCTGGCCACGATCCACTCGCGCGCGCCGTCCATGCCCTGGTTGAGAGTTTGCAGTACGAGGTAGTCCGCATAGCGATCCACAACCAGCGCCGGCAGCAGGTCGCCTTCGCCATGCACCACGCGATATGCATCCGTGCCGCGTACCACCCGGCGGCGATGGGCCTCCGCCGCGGCCAGCCGTTGCGCGAAGAATTCGCGGTCGATCTCCTCGACACTATGCGACAGCAGCCGCAAGGCGATCTGCGAAGCGGCGCTGAAGTGGGCCGTGCCGAGCGCGCGTCCGGCGAGATTGATTACCGTGACCGCGGCGCCCGGTTCGGCGCCGCCCGTATCGACCACATCGCTCTCGAAAATCCAAGGATGGCCCGAGGCGACCCGGCGGGCCGCTTTGCGGTTGACGCGCACTTCGTTCATAGGTCCGCTACTGGCCTTGCATCAACTCGCTGGGCGTGGGGACGGTCTTGCTATCCCATCCGCCGCCCAGCGCCTGGATCAGCAGGACACTCGAAGTCAGACGGCGCGTCAGCAGATCCACCGCCGTCTTCTCATCCGCCAAAGCGGTGGCCTGCGCCGTGATGACCGTCAGATAGTTGACCGTGCCCGCCTTGTATTGATAGGTGGCGATGGTCAGCGAGTCCTCGGCGGCCTTCACCGCTCGATCCACCGCGGTAGCTTCCTCGGCGAGTATGCGCAAAGCCGCCAGATTGTCCTCGACCTGTTGAAACGCCGTCAGCACCGCCTGGCGGTAACTCGCCACGGTGGCGTCATACTGCGCTTCGGTCATGCTCACTTGCGCGCGCCGCTTGCCGCCTTCGAAAACCACCTCCGGCAGTTGCGCTCCCAGCGACCAGAATTGGCTGGGCAGCGAGAACCATTTCACGATGTTTGTAGCTTCAAAACCTCCGGTCGCGCTCAAGGTCAGCGTGGGATAGTACGCCGCCACCGCAATGCCGATCTGTTCATTAGCCGCGGCCACTGTGCGCTCCGCAGCGGCGATATCGGGGCGGCGTTCCAGCAGAGTAGATGGCACCTCAACCGGCACGGCGGGCGGAGGCGTCTTTAAGAGCGCGGCCGTAACGGTCACGGCCGAGGGCGGCTTGCCGGTGAGGATGGCGATGGCGTGCTCGAACTGCGCGCGCGCCACGCCCAGGTCGATCAACTGCGCCCGGGTAGTGTCTAACTGGGTCTGCGCCAGCGCCACATCTCCGCCCGAAGCTACGCCCGCCTTGTACCGGTTCTGAGTCAGGGTCAGATACTCTTCGTATGACTTGGTCGTGCGATCGAGTAAGTCGATGTCGCCATCGGTTCCATGCAGATCGAAGTAGTCTTCCGCCAGCTCCGACTGGTACGAGAGACGGGCGTTCTCCAACAGCGCGAAGTCGGCTTGGGCCGTGGCCTCGCTGGCCCGCACGCCGCGGCGGACGCTGCCCCAAATATCCGCCGTCCAGGAAGCGCTCGCGAGCAGGCTATACAGCCCGGAAACGCTTGTGGGACCGCCGCTGGTGGAACCGCCGCCGGTGCCGCCCGAAGATCGGGAAACCCCGATCGATGGCCCGATGGAAACGGTCGGGTACAGACCCGCACGCGCGATCCGCACGGCGTAGCGGGCCGCCCGGAAATTCGCCTCGGCGGCCAGCACATTCTGGTTCGAGATACTCACCTGTTCTTCGAGCGCGTTGAGCTGCGGATCGTTGTAGATCTCCCACCACTTGCCGCGAATCGCGCCGTCGTTGGGCTGCGCCTCTTTCCAGCCTTCGGGCAGCGGCTCTTTGTAGGCCGGCGTCTGCGGCGCGGCGGGACGCTTATAGTTTGGGCCGACCATGCACGCGCTGGACACCAGCAGCAAGCCGGCGAGAGTGAAGACCAGAGAGGTTCGCATCAAATTTCGGATCCCAGCGGGTGGGTTTTGGGCGCCTCCTTGTGGCGCACGCGATACCACCAGTGTTGCAGCCGGTCAAAGTAGAGATACACCACCGGCGTCGTGTAGAGCGTCAGTAACTGGCTTACCAGCAGCCCCCCGATGATTGTAATTCCGAGCGGGCGGCGCAACTCCGCTCCGGTGCCGTGCCCCAGCGCCAGCGGCAAGGCTCCCAGCATGGCGGCCATGGTGGTCATCAGGATGGGACGGAAGCGCAAGAGGCAGGCTTCAAAAATCGAGTCCCGGGAGTTCTTCCCTTCGTTCCGCTCGGCGGCCAACGCGAAGTCGATCATCATGATGGCGTTCTTCTTCACGATGCCGATCAACAGAATGATTCCGATGATGGCGATGATGCTCAGATCGGTGTGCGTGAGCATCAGCGCCAGCAGTGCGCCGACGCCCGCCGAGGGCAGCGTGGAAAGAATGGTGATGGGATGCACGTAGCTCTCGTAGAGAATTCCGAGCACGATATAGACCGCCGCCAGCGCGGCGACGATGAGCACCGGTTCGCTGCCGAGCGAATCCTGGTAGGCTTGCGCCGTGCCCGCGAATCCGGTCTGGATGGTGCGCGGCAGGCCCACCTTGGCGGCGGCGCCCAGAATCGCCTGCACGGCGTCTCCTAAAGCCACGCCCGCCTGCAGGTTGAACGAGATGGTCACAGCCGGGCCGAGGCCCTGATGCGTGACCGCCAGGGGTGCGGTGGTTGGGCCGAAACTCGCGAGCGCGTTCAACGGCACCTGTTGTCCGCTTGGCGAGCGCACATAGATTTGGCTCAAGAACTGCGGGTCCTGCCAGAATTCCGGCGCCGCCTCCATGATGATGTGATACTGATTCAACGGGCTGTACATGGTGGACACCTGGCGCTGCCCGAAAGCGTCGTACAGCGTGTTGTCGATCAGTTGCGGCGAGATACCGAACCGCGCCGCCGTCGTCCGGTCATACTGCACCATGGCCTGCAACCCGCGATTCTGCTGATCGCTGCTCAGGTCGGCGATGACCGGAATGGTCCGCAACTCCTGCAGCATCTGGGGGGCATACACGATGAGGTCCTGCAGGTTGTCGCCGCGCATGGTGAACTGATACATCGCGTTGCTCATGCGTCCGCCCACCCGCAGGTCTTGCGCCGCCTGGAGGTATAGCGTGGCCCCCGGTATCCGGCCCAGCTTGGGCCGCAGCCGCGCAATCACTTGATCGACCGTGATCTTTCTTTCTTCGACGGGCTTCAGCGACACGAACATGCGCGCTGTATTCGACGTGCCTCCGCCCGTGAATCCGGCCACCGTGTCGATGGCCGGGTCGGCGTGGACGATGTTGATCATCTGTAACAGGATCTTGTCCATGGATTGGAACGAAGTGTCCTGATCGCCTTGAATGGCGCCCATCATGCGCCCGTTGTCCTGCATCGGAAAGAATCCCTTGGATACATGCACGAACAGATACGCGTTCAAGGCAATCGTCGCCAGCAGGATCGCCAGCGTGAGCGGCGCGGCGCGCAACGCGGCGGAGAGAGTCACCCCATACAAATTGACGGTCGATCGGAACGCCCGTTCGGTAACGCGGTAGAGCCAGCCGTGCTCCCGGTGCTCCTTCAGAAGGTGCGCGCACATCATGGGAGTCGCAGTCAGCGAAACTACCAGCGAAACGGCGATGGCGATCGAGAGCGTGACGGCGAACTCGCGGAAGAGGCGGCCCACGATGCCGCCCATCAGCAGCAAGGGGATGAACACGGCGATCAACGAGGTGCTCATGGACACCACCGTGAATCCGATTTCCTTCGCTCCCTTGAGCGCCGCCTGGAAGGGATGCATGCCCTGTTCCAGGTAACGCGTGATGTTTTCAATCACCACGATGGCGTCGTCCACCACGAAGCCCGTGGAGATGGTCAGCGCCATCAGGGACAGATTGTCGATGCTGTAATGCAGCAGATACATCACGCCGAACGTGCCGATCAGCGACACGGGCACGGCCACGCTGGGAATGAACGTGCTCCGCGGGCTTCTCAGGAACGCGAACACCACCAGCACCACCAACGCCACGGAGATCAGCAGCGACCTTTCCACGTCATGCACCGAAGCGCGAATGGTGACCGTTTGGTCCATGGCCACCCGCACGTCGATGGATTGCGGAATGGACGCCTTCAACACCGGAAGCTCGGCCCGGATGCGGTCCACCGTATCGATAATGTTGGCGCCCGGCTGGCGGAAAATGATCACCATCACGGAAGGGCGGCCGTTGGCATAGCCCGAATTGCGAATGTCTTCCACAGAGTCCACGGCCCGGCCGACGTCCGCGATGCGCACCGCCGATCCGTTCTTGTAGGCCACGATCAACGGCTGATAATCGATGGCTTTGAAGATCTGGTCGTTGGCGCCCACCTCCCAGGCGCGATGGCCATCCGAGAAATGTCCTTTGGGTGTGTTGGCATTCGCCGCGGCCAGCACGCCGCGCACCTGCTCCAGGCCGATGCCGTATTTGTTGAGGACCCGCGGGTCGAGCTCCACCCTCACGGTCGGCAGCGAGCTCCCGCCCACGATCACCTGTCCCACGCCGCTTATCTGCGCCAGTTTCTGCGCCATGATGGACGAGGCCGCGTCATACATCTGGGCCTTCGTCAGAATGGGCGAAGTCAACGCCAGCAGCACGATGGGAGAATCGGCGGGGTTCACCTTCCGGTAGGTGGGGTTATTCGGAAGATTGGCGGGCAGGTAGCCGCGTGCGGCGTTGATGGCCGCCTGCACGTCGCGCGCAGCCGCGTCGATGTTGCGGTTTAGATCGAATTGCAGGGTAATACTGGTCGATCCGAGGCTGCTGGACGAAGTCATCTCGGTGACCGATGCAATGCGGGTGAACTGGCGCTCGAGCGGCGTGGCCACCGACGAGGCCATGGTCTCGGGACTGGCGCCCGGCAAGCCTGCCTGCACCGAAATCGTAGGAAAATCCACCTGCGGCAGGGGCGACACCGGCAATATCCGGAAGGCCACCGCGCCGGCCAGCCCAATGGCCACCGTCAGCAAGGTGGTGGCCACCGGCCGCCTGATAAAGACCTCTGAGATATTCATGGGTTAGTTTAGTGGCGCACGCTTCAGCGTGCCGCCGTGGGCTTCAGCCCACGGGTCGGCGGAGCGAGCTGAAGCGCGCTCCAGCACGCTAAAGCGTGCGCCACATAGTCCATTCATGCTATTTATCATGACAGGCCCCCTACCCCGGAAGCGGCTCCGCGCCCGGCGAGACCTCGCGCTCGCTCGCTTCCTTGCCCGCGAAGCGCCTGGCTAAGCGGTCGAACCACAAGTAAATGACCGGGGTTGTATACAGAGTGAGCGCCTGGCTGAAAATCAATCCGCCGATCATGGTGATACCCAACGGGCGGCGCAATTCCGAACCGGTGCCGCCGCCAAACGCCAGCGGCACGGCGGCCAGCAACGCCGCCATGGTGGTCATCATGATGGGACGGAAGCGCAGCAGGCACGCCTGGTAAATCGCATCCACCGGCGGCATGCCTTCCTTGCGCTCGGCGTCCAGGGCGAAATCGATCATCATGATTCCGTTCTTCTTCACGATGCCGATGAGCAGCACGATGCCGATCAGCGAGATGACGCTGAAATCCTGGTGGAACAGCGATAGAGAAAGCAGCGCGCCGACACCCGCCGAAGGCAGCGTCGAAAGAATCGTGATCGGATGGATGTAGCTCTCATACAGGACACCCAGCACAATGTAGACGGTCACCAGCGCCGCCAGGATCAAAACCGGCTCGTTCGCCAGCGATGCCTGAAAGGCTTCCGCCGTGCCCTGAAAGGCGGCCTGTACGCTGGGCGGCATGCCGATCTCGGTTTTCACTTTGTTCACGGCGTCGACGGCATCGCCCAGTGAGGCGTCCGGCGCCAGGTTGAACGAGAGCGTGACCACCGGGAATTGGCCCTGGTGGTTCACCGTGATCGGAGCGCTGGACGTCTCCACGTGCGTGAAGGCGCTGAGCGGTACCTGCCCTCCATTCGGAAACGCCGTGGAAGAAGAAATCCCACTGCCGAATACGGTGCTCGAAGCGATCGTGGGACTGTTGGCCGAAGCCGACGTGGAGGCGCTGGCCACCGCCGCCCCCGCTCCGCTTTGTGGACCGAACGTCTGGGTGGCCGAAGAACCGCCGGAGACTACGCCGGCGCCTCCGGTGGACGACCCCATGCCCGTCCGGATATACAGATCGCGCAGGTCCAGCGGATTTCTGCCAAAGCCGGGCGCCACTTCCAGCACCACGTGGTATTGGTTCAACTGCGTAAATATTGTGGAGACCTGCCGCTGGCCGTACGCGTCGTACAGAGTCTGATCGATCGCGGAGGGCGTGATGCCCAGGCGATAAGCCGTCCCGCGGTCGTAGATCAGCGTCGCGCGCAAGCCGCCCACCTGCTGGTCGCTGGCCACGTCGCGCAACTCCGGCAGATCCTTCAGCTTGTCCAGCATTTTGGGAGCGAACTCGTTCAACTCGTCGGCGCTGGCGTCCTCCAGCGTGTACTGGAATTGCGTACGGCTTACCCGGTCGTCTACCGACAGGTCCTGCACCGGTTGCATGAACAGGGTAATGCCCGCCACCGAGGCCAATTCCGGCTGCAAGCGGCGAATCACGTCGGTCGCGCTGATTTTGCGTTCATCGAGCGACTTCAGGTTGATCTGAATGCGCCCGCTGTTCAGGGTGGTGTTGGTGCCGTCGATGCCGATGAACGAAGAAAGACTATCCACCGCCGGATCCTTAACAATGATCTTCGCCAGCGCTTGCTGCTCGCGGGACATCTCCGGGAAGGACACCGTCTGCGCGGCTTCGGAAACGCCCTGAATCACGCCGGTGTCCTGGATGGGGAAGAAGCCCTTCGGAATCCGCCAGAACAGAATAATGGTCACGGCCAGCGTCGCCGCCGCCACCAGCAGCGTGATGGTCTGGAAACGCAGCACGAACCGCAGTGTCTTGCCGTAGAACGCGATGATCGAGTTGAAGGCATGCTCGGAAACGCGATAGAGACGCCCATGGCCGGCTTCGGGAGTGTGCTTCAGTAGCTTGGAAGCCATCATGGGCGTCAACGTCAGCGAGACCACGGCGGAGACCAGGATGGTGACGCTCAACGTGACCGCGAACTCCCGGAAGAGGCGGCCCACGATGTCCCCCATGAACAACAGCGGTATGAGCACGGCGATCAGCGAGATGGTCAGCGATATGATGGTGAATCCGATTTGCTCGGAGCCGCGCAACGCCGCCTTCATCGGAGCCTCGCCTTCCTCGATATACCGCGCAATGTTCTCGATCATCACGATGGCGTCGTCCACCACAAAGCCGGTGGCGATCGTCAACGCCATCAAAGTCAGGTTGTTCAAGCTGTAGCCCAGCAGATACATCACGCCCAGAGTGCCGATCAGCGAGACGGGCACCGCGATGCTGGGAATGATGGTGGCCGCCACGTTGCGCAGGAACAGGAACATCACCAGCACAACCAGCACAACGGTCAACCCCAACTCGAACTGCACATCCGACACGGACGCCCGAATGGTGTTGGTCCTGTCGGTCAGAATGCCGACTTGAACCGATTTCGGCAGCGTCGCGGTCAACTGCGGCAAGAGCAGCTTGATGCGATCGACAACCGAAATGATGTTCGCGCCCGGCTGCCGCTGAATGTTGACGATGACCGCCGGCACTTCGTTCATCCAAGCGGCCTGCCGCACGTTTTCCGTATCGTCGGTGACGGCGGCGACATCCGTCAGCTTGACCGGCGCCCCATTCCGGTACGCGACGATCATCGGCTTATAGTCGGCGCTGGAAAGCAGTTGGTCGTTGGCGCCGATCTGATACGCCTGGTGCGGACCATCGAAGTTGCCCTTGGCCTGGTTGACGTTGGCGGCCACCAGCGCGGTGCGGACATCTTCCAGGTTCAGGCCGTAGGATGCCAGCGCCGTAGGATTGGCGCGAATCCGGACGGCCGGCTTTTGGCCTCCGCTGATACTCACCAGACCGACGCCCGGTAATTGCGAGATCTTGGGCGCCAGGCGCGTGTCGGCCAGGTCTTCGACCTGCGAAAGGGGCAGATCGGCGGAGGTCAGCGCCAGCGTTATGATCGGCGTATCCGCCGGATTGCTCTTGCTGTAAATGGGCGGGTTCGGAAGGTCGGCCGGCAGGTACGTTCCGGCGGCATTGATAGACTGCTGCACTTCCTGCTCCGCGACGTCGATGTTCAGGCTGAGACTGAATTGCAGGGTGATCACCGAAGAACCATCGGAGCTGGTGGAGGTCATCTGCTGCAGACCGGGAACCTGGCCGAATTGCCGCTCCAGCGGCGCCGTGACCGAGGAAGCCATCACGTCCGGATTGGCGCCCGGATAAAACGTGATGATCTGGATGGTCGGATAGTCCACTTCCGGCAGAGCGGAGATGGGCAACTGCTTGTAGGCCACAATGCCGGTAAGGGTGATCGCCACCATGAGCAAAGACGTGGCGATGGGGCGGAGAATGAATGTCCGGGAGGGGCTCATCTACCTTCCCTTGTGCGCGGGGGTGGTCGCTTGCCGCAGCGCGGCCGGCGCAGCAGCGCCGGCGGGAAGTGGACCGCTCACCGGCCGGCCCGGCGTGTGCCCCGTGTCACCGGTCAGGTGCGCGGTCACTAGCGTGCCTTCCTGCAGCTTGTCGACGCCGGTCATCACGATTACATCGCCGGGCACAAGACCCGCCGTAACCTCGGAATCGTCGCCTTCAGTCGTGCCGAGCGTGATGGGACGCACCGTCGCCTTGGAGTTCGCCTGCACCAGAAAGACATAGGTCGTTTGAGAATTGCGTTGCACCGTCGCGGTGGGGATCAGCGTGACGTTCTGCTTCAGTTGCACCAGCAATTTCACGTTCACGAATTGGTTGGGGAACAGCTTGTTATTCTTGTTGTCGAAGTTGGCCCTGAGCCTCAGCGAGCCGGTGGTCGGATCGATCTGATTGTCCAGCGTGGCCAGCACTCCCGTGGCCAGTTTCGTGTTCGACGTGCGGTCCCACGCCTCAACGTTCAAGTGCTGCCCGGCCGAAAACCTCTGGACCACCACGGGAAGCTGATCCTCGGGAATGGTGAAGATCACGCTGATCGGGTCGATTTGCGTAATCACCAGCAGGGCGTTGGTGTCGCTGGCATGCACGATGTTTCCGGGATCCACCAGGCGCAGACCGAGGCGGCCCGTGATCGGCGCCAGGATATGGCTGTAGGTGATGTTGAGCTTCGCGCTGTCGATGGCCCCCTGGTCGGTTTTCACGATTCCTTGTTCCTGCGCCACCAGGGACTGCTGCGTAACCACCTGTTGTTCGGGAACCGCGTTCTGCGCCAGCAACGTTTTGTAGCGCGCCAGATCGACGCGCGCGTTTTCGAGCAGCGCCTGGTCGCGGATCAGTTGTCCTTCCGCCTGCGTCAATTGAACCTGGTAAGGCCGCGGGTCGATTTCTACCAGCGCGTCGCCTTTATGAACGAGCTCCCCCTCTTTGAAGTTGATCTGCATCAATTCACCGTCCACGCGGCTTCTCACTTCCACCGTGTAGATCGGGGTCACCGCGCCGAGACCGGTGAAGTAGACCGGGATATTCCCCTTACGGGCTTTCGCCGCGACCACCGGTATGGCGGCAGGGCCTTTCTTCTGCGCTTGCGCGGCTGCCTCGGAAGCGCCGCCGGCGGGATTCTTTTTCGACCAGAAATAATACGCGATCGCCGCCGCCAGGACCAGAACCGCCAGCCAGACCCAGACCCTCCTGGAACGCCGTGGCGCACCGTGCGCCTGCTTGGGCGCCTGGTAGGGCGCTGGCTTCGTCAGAGTATCGGGCGGCGCCGCCGGGTCGACGGCGGACGGGGAATCCTGCTTCATATCTTCTCAGTATAAGATGCTGCAAAGCAATGCGAATGTTACAGGTGTGGGGCAGACCTCCAGGTCTGCGCGGGTCCTGCAGGACCCGCTCTCCTTCACAAGGCCACGCCGAATCGCTTGCGCAGCGCCAGCATTGTCAGCAGGCTGACGAGCAGAAACCACACGGTCCAGTCGATGCCGAAGCCCAAGACATCCATAGTGGCGGACGGGCAGGACACGTCCATCGACGGCGACCCGTCCCAGCGGGCTGGCGAAATGCGCAGCCCGTGCCCGCATTCGACAGCTTTCGCGATCACAGCTCCGCGCACCCGCAGCAGCACGCTGCCCGATGCGCCCGTGACGGCGCGCACACGCCAGCAGACCTGGCGCCGGTCGGGTATGCGCACGGCCGGTGTTTCGACCACCACGCCCCGTCCTTCCAGAGTCGGAGCAAGCGTGCGCAGGTCCGCGCCCCCGCTGAACTGCGCGGTAACGATAGCCGATTCCCCAGGCGCCAGCGCACGGTGTCCATAAACGTTATCCAGTTGCAGAAACAAAACGAGGAGCGGCACGATGGCCACCGAGGTGGGACGCAGCATGCCCGCCAGGTAGCGCCCGGTCCAAAGCAGGAGTTGCCGTTGCGCGCGGAAGATGAGCGCCGGATCGTCGGTATACAAGCGCATCGCATAAAGCTGGGCGCGCGTTTGGCGCTTGGCCAGCGCGATGCGTTCCTGGTTGGAGAACCGCTTCCAGACCCACAGCAGGACGACACCGGTAACAGCGGCGATGGCCGTCAGGCTCCACGTGTGCGCCGCGGAGAGCATCAATCGATGTAGCCGGGCCCTTTCAGGCTACGCACGACTTCCTCGTCGGGCGAGCTGTATCCGCCCGCCGCGGCCGCCTTGGCCACCTTAGCCCAAACGTCTTTGCTCAGCTTGACAGTCATAGCCACCCTGTAACATGCCCAACCCTGCTGAGCCGCGCGCGTAAGCAAGCGGTCTTCCTCAGAATAACGCGCCTCACAAAAGCGGCTTCCCTTCCATCCAAGCGGGCAGCTCGACCCCGAACAGATTCAGCGCGGTAGGCGCGAGGTCTTCGATGCCAGGGTCCGCCGCGCCGATCTTGCGATTGGAAAACAGCACGCCCGGCACCAGCACGGGATCCACGCAATGATCGCCGCTCCAGGCTTTGCGGTTCTCCTCGATCACCTGTGCCGCAACCTTGCCCACCGCGCCTTCCCACGAGCAGCGGTAGCCCTCGTTGTAGCCCACAATGAAATCCGGCGCGGCGTCCAGATACGGCCCGCGATAGAGCGCCGCCGTCGCGTACACGTTGCGGATCGGCGATGCGCCGTCATCGTCGCGCAGCGCGCCCAGCTTGCGAATGATCTCGGCCTTCAGCAGTTCGGCTTCGCGCCCGTCGACGATGCCCAGCGCCTCCCGGCCCTTCATGTTCAGATAAAACCCTCCCAGGCCGAGGGCGTAGGCGCGCGTGCGGCCCCAATCCACGCCCTCGAAAAACGATCCGCTCTCACCGCTGCCGTTCTTCAAGCTTAGGTAGCCGTTGTCGCGCAGCCATGCATTGATATTCACGCCACGGCGGAACGCGCAGAATCCGTGGTCCGAGAGGACAAACAGCGCCGTGCCGGTATCGGCGAAGGCCATGGCTTTCCCAACCAGCGAGTCCATGCGGCGGTACATCTCCTCGATCGTATCCGCGTGCGGGTCCGCCGTGCCCAAGCGGCGGTAGAACATGTGCTGGACGCGGTCGCTGGTGTCGAACACGCAGGCCACCACGCCGCGGCGCGAATTCTCCAGCGCATTCAGGAACATGGCTTCGCGTTCTGCGAAGATGTCCCAAGCCTGGCGCAGAAAGGCGTCCTCATCGATCGCGCCCTCGTTGAGCGCCCAGGTATCTTCGGCCATGCCCACGGTGGCGTACGTGCCCAGCAGGTTCGCCAGATACGCTGCGTAATAAGGCGGATGGCTGATGGGCAGGGCGGGCCGCTCCGGGTCGAGGTTTAGCGGAGTCATGTAGAGGCTGAACTCCGGCTCGGTCTCGGTTACCAGAAAACGAGCCATGCCGCTAGCCGTCGCGCCGATCGCGGTGCGGAACCGGAGCCGCTGCCAGCCGGTGTATTCGCCGGGATCGAGCGCGCAACGGCGTCCCTCGACCTGCAACTCGAACGCGCCGTTCCGCCGCGCTACGCGGAATGGAATGCGCAGGGTTGGGCTGCTTTCGAGGAACGTATCTGTGGGGCCTTCGATCTCGCCCGTGAACCCGTCCGCCATGCGCTTGAGCGGGTAGCGGCTGCCATTTTCGTAAGTCGGCCGCTCCACCCGCGTCGTGAATTGCGAGAAGCTGCCCTGCGTGCCCTTCAGGTCGGGCGTGCACATGGCGGAGAGCAGCCTGCCGTCGAACTTCTCCGGCGGAAAGGTGATCGGCACGCGCAGGATGGTGCAGCCGATGCCCTGCCGCCCGAGGATCTTCCAGAACGGCTGGCTCTTGCGGCGCAACTCCAGCGGCGTCCGCGAGAGCGGGATGCGCAGGCGGCCCAGGCACAGCACGTGCGCCGGCTTCCCGACGCGCGCCGATGAGAGCTGCGGCACGTAGGTCTTCAGGCTGCGGTCCAGAAAATCGAAAATGTTATGCTTGGCCGGGCTGACGCCGGTAGCGAACGTGGACCAAGCCACCGGCGAGAGGGCCGGAAACGTGGTGCGCAGGCGCGTGTAGCTGCCCTCGGCGGCCAGGCGCGCCAGGTTCGGCAGCTTTTGCTCGGCCATGAGGCGCTCCGTCAGCCGCGGATCGAGACCGTCGAGTCCCAGAAATACGATCTTCCTCACGCGCGCGTGCCGGTAACCTTTGCGGCGGCGGGCGGCGCGCCAGGCCATGCGAAACGGCCACAGCAGCAGCGAGAAGACGCTCAGGAAGAAGCCGGCTATCAGGGTCAGAAACGAACCGAGGAACGCAAATCCCGCGCCGGGGCCGACATAGGCGAGCTGCGTGGAGTGCGGATGGAAGTAGCCGTAGGCCAGCGCCACCAGTGCGAGCGCAAACTGTCCTGTGGCGCACGCACGCGTGCGTGCCGCGTCCCGACTCATCGGGACGCATGCTTCGCGGCCCGCCGCATTTTCACTACAATGCATTATTGAGAGGTACCCAATGATCGCAAACCGTTCCGCGCCACCAGGTCCGATTGTACCCAGACTGATCTACAAAGATGTGGCCAAAGCGATTGACTGGCTCCGCGGAGCCTTTGGCTTCACCGAACGCCTGCGCACGTCTCCCGAGCCCGATGGCACGATCCACCATGCGCAGCTAGCCATTGGCGAGGGTTCGGTGATTCTGACCGGTCAGCCTGTCGCGCGCCCGAATGAGTTCATCCAGGCGTTAATGGTGCATGTGGACAACGTCGACGAGCACTTCGCGCGTGCCAAACAGTTCGGCGCCCGGATTCTGAGTCCGCCGGACAGCAAGCCGTTTGGCGAAAGGCAGTACGCGGCCGAAGACCTGGAAGGCCACCGCTGGGCGTTTTCCGAGTCCGTAGCCGATGTGCAGCCCGAGGCATGGGGCGCCACAGTTTCGGAGATCGAGGACCGGATCACGCGGTTGCCTCGCCCGCGGCTGTGTTACCTGCAGATTCCCGCAGTGGACGCCCACCAGTCCGCCGCTTTCTACGAGCGGGTATTCGGCTGGAACATCCGCCACCGGGACACCAATCGCCCGAGCTTCGACGATGCCACGGGCAACGTGAGCGGCGCCTGGTTTACCGACCGGGTCCCTTCCGGCGAGGCCGGGCTGCTGCCATCGATCTGGGTCGACAACATCGATGCGACGTTGGCTCTGGTGGCGGCCCATGGCGGCGAAATCGTCGAGGCGCCGCACCACGACGCGCCCGATAGCACATCCTGGATCGCGACGTTCCGCGATCCGGCCGGCAACCTGATCGGGCTTTATCAGGAAGGCCCCCGCTAACCAGAGACTCTAAGATCGGCTGTCTGCCACGTTGCAAATTACCTGGCGTAGGACTTTGCACGCTATTTGGCGTACGGGCCGCCATTCTGAGCGGTCATTTCACTCCCTCCGCCAGCATCGTCGACAACTGTTCCTCAAGCCGGTTGTAGCCTGCTGCCATACCGTGCTCCATGCCCGACCTGCGTGCCGTGTCGCGGGCTTCCTTTGACTCATAGAGCATCGTGATCGTGACTTTGGTGATATCGCCTTCCTCGACGAACACCGTCGTATCCAACGCATCGCCCGGATACCAGGACTCGTCGAACCTCTCTGTGGCGACCAGCCGTTCGGGCGGCACGATTTCGCGAAAAATGCCGCCTATCCCCATATCCTTGGCGCCGGTCTTGCGCCACACATACCGATACGTGCCACCAACCTTAAGATCGATTTCGCAAACTGGCATCGTCCAGCCCGGCGGGCCAAGCAGCCAGCGCCTCACCAAGTCCGGCTTGGTGAAGGCGTCAAATACCAACTGGCGCGGCGCGTGGAAATCGCGCGTAACCTGAATTTCGTGATCGGTCGGCGTAGATACCTTGAAACTGTCGGCAAAGAACATATGGGCTCCTTTATCGTTTCCTGCTGGCGGGTCGCTTGGTTTTCTTCTCCGTGGCTTTCAACTCGACAAGCAAATCATCCAGTCGCTGGAAGGAAGTCTCCCAGAACTGGCGATAGTGCTCTAGCCATTCGCTGGCTTCTGCCAGCGGCTTGGCCTCAAGTCGGCTCGGCCGCCGCTGCGCGTCGCGGTCACGGGAAATCAGGCCAGAGCGCTCCAGCACCTTAAGATGCTTTGAGATCGCGGGCTGCGTCATTGCGAAGGGCTCGGCCAGTTCGGTCACCGACGCCTCACCCGACGCGAGCCGGGCGAGGATGGCGCGCCGAGTGGGGTCCGCGAGTGCCGCGAAGGTGGCGTCAAGACGACCCTGTGTGGTCTGTAAATAACCACTTGGTTGCATAACCATATAGTATTGTAATCGAGCGAGAGTGTCAAGCCTTTAGCTAATGCTTTGTGGTGTCTGCCGGGCACTCGGCCTTCACGCCGAATCCGCGGTCCTCCCCGGCGAGGACAAAGACAAATTCCAGCAACTCTTGGAGCGGCTCTCCGCCGCCTGGATGCCCCAGGACGATAGGGAAAAGTCCCTGGTCGAACAAATCGCCGTCAATCAGTGGAAATTGGCCCGCATCGAACGGTCCATTTCCGGCACCATCGCCGATCTGGACCACTACCGCAAGACCCGCCTTCAACGCCACAAGGAAGTCGGGCTTACAGAAACGGAAAACTACAAAGGGGGCGCTATCTGGGGCACCTCACAACAGAACCGCATTTATATCTTGCTCCCGCAGGTCCGGGGCCCTGACGGCGTCTGGCGCAAAATCCCCCACGCCGTGCTCGGCGACCTTAGCCAATACTCGGACTCCGACGATGAAACCAAGCCGCCCATCGTCCCAGAGCCGGATGGCCGCGCTTGATGTGGCGCACGTTCTCAACGTGTCCGCACTCGTGCGGTCGTGCGGACACCTTCGGGTTTTTTACAATTGAAGATGCTATACTCCTATTTAGTCGAATTTAGTCGAAGCTGTCCGCGTCGAGGGCGCGCCGATTGCGCCGATGTGCCATCCCACACCCATTCCGAATCTGCGGCCTCGACCCGAAAGGAAGGGAGAAGCATGCCCGAAAACATTGCGCCCCCCAGTGAAGAACGGATTCCCTACCTGGAATCGCTAGTCGGTCAGGCCCGAACTGCCGCCGCCGTCTTTACGCAATACACACAAGAGGACGTCGATCGCATCGTCAAGGCGATGGTCCTGGCCGGACTCGATCAGGCTCAATATCTGGCCCGCCTGGCGGTCGAGGAAACCCGGCTCGGCGTCATGGAAGACAAGGCCCTTAAGAACATGGTGGCCACCGAGTTCGTCTACAACTACGTCAAGGACAAACGTACCGTTGGCCCCATTCGCGAGTTTCCGGACAGCGGCCTGGTGGAAGTGGCCGAACCCATCGGCGTCATCTTCTCGCTCACACCGATTACGAACCCCACTTCCACGGTTCTCTTCAAGTGCATCATGGCCATCAAGACGCGCAACGCGATGGTTTTCAGTCCCCACCCGAACGCCTGGCGCTGTTGCGCCGAGGCCGTGCGCATCATGTATGAGACGGCGGTGAAGCACGGCGCGCCGGAAGGCGTCTTCACTTGCGTGGAATCGCCCACGCTGGAGGACAACGCCTACCTGATGCGGCACAAAGACGTCCGCCTGGTGGATGCCACCGGTGGGCGCGGCGCGTCCAAAGCCGCTTATAGCTCGGGCAAGCCAGCCTTGGGTGTCGGGTCGGGCAATACGCCGGTCTATCTTGAGAAAACGGCGGATCTGGACATGGCCGTGGTGGACATCATTACCTCCAAAACGTTCGACAATGGAACGATTTGCGCCTCGGAGCAGACGGTGGTGATCGACGATGAGATCTATGACTTGGCGCTGCGGAAGTTCGCGGAACTGGGCGTGCACATCTGCAATGAGGCGGAGACGGAACTGCTCGGGCGCACGGTGATCGATCCCGCGACCGGACGCATGCAGCCCATGGCGGTGGGCCAGAAAGCCACCGATATCGCCCGCATGATCGGCTTGAAGGTCAAGCCGCACACCAAGCTCCTGATTGCGCCGATAAAAGGCGTGGGCCGCGAATATCCCCTGTCGGTCGAGAAACTGTTCCCGGTGCTCTCGGTCTGCCGGGCGAAATCCGTCGATGAGGCGCTCAAGCTGTGTATAGACGTGAATCATCTCGGCGGCCTTGGACATACGGCGGTGGTTTTCTCGCGCGACGACGAGATCGTCCGGAAGTTCGGCGAGGTGATCAACGCGGGACGGATCATTGTGAATTCGCCGGGCTCCATCGGGGCGCTGGGCGGCGTTTACAACGATCTGGTGCCCACCTTCTCATTCGGCTGCGGGACCGGCGGCGGCAACAGCACGATGGATAACGTGAATGTGTATCATTACCTGAATATCAAACGCGTGGCCCGGAGGACACATGCGCATATGTGGTTCCGCATTCCCAATCAAATCTACTTCGACCTGAACGCCGTGGAGCATCTGCGCGATTTCCCGTCGCGCTCCACCCTCATCGTTACCAATGCGGCTCTGGAGCAAATGGGCCATGTGGACATTGTCCGGCGCTCGATTCCGCCGCAAACGCTCGTCCGTGTCCTGGCCATTCCCGATGCGGAGCCCGAAGTCAAGGTCGTCACGCAAGGCGTGGAGGCGCTCAATTCCTACGCAGTGGACCAAATCGTGGCGCTGGGCGGCGGGTCCGTGATCGACGCGGCCAAGATCATGAAACTCAAGTACGAATCGCCGCAGGCCGACTTGGAGGAGTTGGCCGCGCCGTTCCTGGATATCCGCAAGCGCGTGGTCCAGTTCCCGACCGAAAAAACGAACCGGGCGCGATTAATTGCCATCTCCACCACAAGCGGAACCGGGAGCGAAGTCACTCCGTTTGCCGTCCTGACAGACAAAGTGCGCGGGCGCAAGGTGACGCTCGCCGACTACTCGCTGAGTCCGGATGTGGCCATCGTCGATCCGCAGTTCGTCATGTCGATGCCGAAAGGCCTTACCGCCGATACCGGAATCGATTGTTTGACGCATGCCCTGGAAGCCGGCGTTTCGATTCACGCCTCGGTCTACACCGATGCCAACGCCATGCAAGCGATTCGACTGGTGTTCAAGTACCTGCCCATCGCCTATGAGAACCCGCGCGACGAAGAGGCGCGCAGCATGGTGCACAATGCCGCCTGCATTGCAGCGCTGGCGTTTTCCAATGCGTCAGTGGGCGTGAATCACGCGCTGGCGCATGCCTTCGGCGCGCGGTTCGGCGTCGCGCATGGCCGCGCCAACGCGCTCATGCTGCCGCATGTCATTGCGTACAACGCGTCGGTGCCCACCAAGTTCAGGCCGTCGCCGAACCAGCGGGCGTATGTCGCGCCCAAGAAATACGCCATGATAGCGGACCTGCTGGGCCTGGGCGGTCACACGATTGAGGAGAAGGTGAAGAACCTGGTGACCGCCATAGAGCAGTTACTCGACCAATTGGCGATTCCGCGTTCGATTGCCGATCTCGGGATTTCGAAGGACGAATTCGAGCGGGCCATCCCCGATTTGGCCAAGATTGCTTTTGACGATCCTTCCTGGCAGTCGAACCCTCGCATGCCCCTGATAAGCGAATTGGTCGATCTGTTTTGGAGCGCTTATCGCGGGCGAAGCCCGGCGAAGGTAGTCAGTCCGCCGGTGCAACAAGAGGTCGAGGTATGCGTATGACAATGAATGAGACCATACAGGAGGCTCTCGGGAAACTGGACAGCGCCAGGGGCGAACTGGTCCTGGATTTCTCGTCCGTGCGCCGGATCGACTCGAGCGAGCTCCGAGCCCTGGAAAACTTGGCCAAGGTAGCGGAAGAAAAATCCGTCAAGGTCGCATTGAGCGGCGTCAACGTAGACGTCTACAAGGTGCTCAAGCTGGTGAAGCTGAGGTGGCACTTCCAGTAGGACAGGCCTCCTGGCCTGTCCTAGACTGCCGCGCTACTCCAGCCCCGCATGCGCCAGCACAGCGGACCTGGCGTGAATCTGCCTGCGGCGGAGGGCGCCGAATAGAAGACCGAGGATGGGAACCGTCAGAACGATGGTGGACGGTTCGGGCACCGCAGTTCCAACCAACGTATTGGAATCGTTCGAATTGAGTTCGTAGCACGTGCCATCGCAACTGAATGCGCCTACGAGGGGGATTGCACCGCCCGCATCCGTCAGTAAGGAGCCCAGATAAAAGTCCACGTACGGGTCGAAACCCGGCTCTTTGGCGAAAAAGAGCTCCTCGACCTGGTCCGGGAAGGTAGGAAATCCGGGTATTTCAACACCAATTGCTCCGGGAGGCAAAGTGGCTGAGGAGGATTCGAAGTCATGCGCCAGAGTTCCTCCAGCGAAGAAAACGTCCCAGCTCGTAAAATCCATACTGTCATCGGTGACGAAGACGCCCGAAGCTGTCATACCATCCGTGAAGGTGGCGTTCAAGTTCCAGATGACGCCCGCCAACGCATGGTTCCCAAAGCCAAGAAGCAACACGGCCAGCGCTAGCATTTTCCATGGCATAATCAAATTCCTCCGTGAAATGGTTGCAAATCGCGACATGCGCTTTGCATCATATCACGTTTTCTTGCTGGCGGCCCTCTTGTTAGCCAGCGTGAAAGCTACTGGTACCCGCCGTTGGCTGCGCTCACTTTCAAGTAGGACAGGCCTCCTGGCCTGTCTCAGCGCTGCCCCTTACTCCAGTCCGGCGTGCGCCAGCATCTCCAGGAATTGCCTTTGCGTTCGCATGTCAATCGCCTGCGCGACGAGCTTGCGCTCACGGTCATACACGAAACTCTTGGGGATCCCTTCCACGTGGAACAGCTCGTTCACCTCTCGGCCCGGGTCGAGAAGGATCGGATAGCTGACATGGTGCTCCGCCATGAACGGCCGCACTTTGCCGGCTTCTTCGTCGGAGATGGCCAGAATGACCAGCCCTTTCTGTCCGAACCGCTGATACAGCGTTTCCAGATCGGGCATCTCCTTGCGGCAGGGTGGACACCAGGTGGCCCAGAAATTGACGAGCACCACGCTGCCGCGCAGCTCCTTTAACGTCCAGGGCTTCCCCGCCAGGTCGGAGAGCGTGAAGTCCACGCTCTGGCGGAGCCGGTCGTCGGCCTCCAGCTTGGCCATGGCCGCCGCGAACCGCGGGTCGTCCAACGATACCTGGACGTGCTCGTACCGCACGAGTTGCGCCAGCGTGAGATAGGGCATCGTGGTTGGATCTTTGCCGGCCGCCGCCGGCTGCTCGCGGAGCGCCTGAGCTAATGTGGTGGCGACTTCCTGCAAAGTCTCGAGGCCGGGATCGCCCTCGGTTACCGGTTGGCGAGTGACTCCGCCAAGATCTCCTTGTTTGGGCCGGCCGGCAGTTGCCGTAGCTGAACCGCCAGCCGTTTGGTGGTGCTCACCCGTTCGTCGTCGGGTAGGCCGCGCAGCTTACGCATTTGCTCCACGATCGCCTTCTCCCGATCGCTCCAGACAATCTGCTCCTTCTGCGCGCGCAGCGTGGGTGGACCGGACAGAAACGCGGCCGCGGCAGCCAGCCACGCGCCGGCGTAGAGTTTAGACGGCATTCTAGTCA